>Ga0256406_1000295_pt1 | contig 94415 bp, 88 predicted proteins | sample RumenRJG_03DNA_FD_185986 | JGI IMG/M metagenome (GOLD analysis project Ga0256406, IMG submission 185986) | Bovine rumen microbial communities from Lethbridge, Alberta, Canada - RJG_03 | ecosystem: Host-associated > Mammals > Digestive system > Stomach > Rumen | place: Canada: Alberta | collected...
TTACCTTGTAGATGATGACGAACAAGGATATTTCAAATTTGCGCGTCATGCCGTTCCTCAAGGCGGCGGTGATACCCCGTCATACAAAAGCTTAAACCCCGCAATTATGGCAAGCCCGATTGCGGCAAATTTGGGGGATACTTAACGCAGTTAAATTCTTATGACGAAGCATTTCGTAATTTAGATATGAAGATGCTAATGACAACTAATTGATGCAAAAGTAACGAAAAAGAGGAGATATAAAAAACGGGATTATTAAAATAAACAAATAGCGGGCAATGTGAAATTTCACATTGCCCGCTATCTACAGCTATTTTCGGCATTAACAATTTTACTTAACTGGTCTTGCCATGAATTCGGCATCATTTGCAAAATGTTGAATTAGCGAGAATATCGCATTGTCGTCCATTGTTTCTTGGTCTTTTATCAACTTAGCAAATTGAAGAGTTTCTTCCTCCGTCAATCTTCCGCCAACTTCAATCAAATCCTTTTGTGCAGGAGTTAATTTACCTGTAATATTTCCAAGTCCGATAGAGAACGGGGCCTCTCCAGGCTTATCATATCCTACCAACTTGCCAGCATTTGGCAATTTCAAAGATACAACATACGTGCCATTCCAATCATCTCTGAACGATTTAACAAGAGAATTATATGTTTTCAATCTTGTTGTATTGGCATTATTGTCATAAGGTTTGAAAGCAGACGTTGTAAAGCGACGAACCCTTTCTGAGGTTCCACAAGAAGTTCTTGCCATAAATTCGGTAAATCCGGTACCGCTATTGTAATTGCAAATTGCAACATCACCTTCTTGTGCAAGGTCATAAGTATGAGCTTTTATACCTTTTGGCAATAATCCTTTTTCTACAAACAAATCAATACCTTCTTGCGGATTTTTACCATAAGCTATTGATTTTTTTACATTTAATTTAACAGAAAGCTGTTTACAAGCATCTAAATATTCCTCCATAACAAATCTTATATCAGGCTTTGTATCCCGAGTCATAAGTTCTTTCACAGCCTTTGCACTTTCGGTTTGTGGGTTTGCTATCATTGATTCTAATGAATAAGGGGAGGTTTCTCCAAGCTCTGCAAAATCTTTTAATACTTGATATTGTTCCTTTACTTCTTTTGGCTGAACTAAAGATTTCTGTTCTTTTGCTATATTTCTAAGTGCTTTATTATAGTCTTCGACATGTGACAAATCAAAACGACTTGTAAAGAATTCATCTGAACTAATTCGTTTCTGAGTTCTTTCGATTTCTGTCATAATTTTATCAAGAGCCTTATTAAATTTGGCATGTTTGGCATACATAATTCCACCAACAACAGTACCAGCAACAGCCAAAGCTCCACCAACACCTATCAAACCCTATTAGTTTTTGAAGAAGATTTAGTATCGTTTGATTTGACCTCTGCGACATCCGTATTCGCAGGTGTAGCAGTACCTTTAAAATTTACACCACTTATTGAACTAATCGCCATAATTTTCCCTTTCGGATTGTACTACCTGTATATATACAAAAACACAAATATATATTTTTTTGCTAATTCAGGCTCTTATCTTATCTTATCTTATCTTATCTTATCTTATAAAGCATTATAACTGGATTACAGTCAATTTAAAACGCATCTTTACATTTCGTAATATTAACAAAAAGTTTGAAGATAAATTTGTAACATTTCAATTTATCTTGCAACACGATCAAAACTCAAATGAAAGCAGTTGTAAACAAATTATAAAATAATAAAACCCAAAAACTTAAATCGTTTTTGGGTTTTAAAATGGAGGAGGAAGTGGGATTCGAACCCACGGAACGCTTGCACGTTCGACAGTTTTCAAGACTGCTCCGATCAACCGCTCTGGCATTCCTCCATTACTTGTTGTTTCGTGTAATTCCATTGTATCAATTAAATCTCTTGTGTCAAGTTTACTGTCATTTTTTTTATGCAATGGCTAATATGTCCCTTTGCTTTAAAATCATAAAAAAAATGACAGCCGTTTAAAAAGCTGTCATTAAATTGCACTTATTTGCTCATAGTATCTTGCTATTTATCAGTTAGAAAACATTGAGAATGTTTTCTCGATTGACTTAGAAATGATATTTTGTACAGAACTCATCTCTGTAGTCAATTCTGCTATTTCGGCATCCAATTTCTTGGTTTTGATATCTATACTGTCTTCTTTGTAGGTGATTTCGGATTTCTTACGGGTATATTCAACTTCTGCTCTTGAAATTGCATCGTTATCGGTTTCTTCTGACATATAGCTGATATCGTTGTATCTCTGTTGATAGAAGTAACCGTCATTATTCAATGCCATCAATGAATATCTGCCGTCTTTAATTGCACTTTCAAAGTATTCGCTGTCCTGAACCATATCATCATATCTCCAGCCGTGAGCACAGATATTGTTATATAATTCGTTCCAGAAATCGGCAACTTTTTCATCGTTTGTAATTTCATCAGAGCTGTTAGTTACATAAGTGTAATTCGGATCATCTGTTACGAAAGATGTTTTGGTTCCGTCTGCATCAATACCTTTGCCGACTACGTAATTTGATTCGGTTCCTCTCAAATAGTTATCATAGTAAGTTAAGAATGCTGATACCATATTTGATAAGTTGATTGCAGAAGTTCCGCCGTTGTTGATACAAATTCTGTTATAAGAATTTGATTTGTTATAAGCATCGTTATCTTTCATTGAGCTGTCGCTGTTTCTGCCGCCGCAATCTTTTACGGCATTCTTTGCCTGAAGCATTTTCTTTTCGGTCATTGCTAAGGCCTGATTTAATGCGGCATCACTTGTTTCATCAACGTTTAAGCCTGTTCCGATGCTGCCGTAACCAAAGATTTTTGCAACATATTCCAACATTGCCTTTGATGCTGCTTCGATTTCAGAACCGTCTTCGTCGCCTTTAACCATTAAAACAACGTTGCTTTTTAATAAATCAGCTATTGTCATTCCTTTAAGGTCTTCGGCATCTTTGTTGATTACATCGTTTACTACAACGGTTAACTGTTTGTGAGTTTTATCACCGTCTTGGGTCGTTGTTGTATATGTGCCCGAACCGAGTACGGCTTTATTACCGCTTGCCTGCAACAATGCATCAATTGAAATCCGGTTATCGGTGTTTCCTTCGGTATCTTTACCGCCTATAGTTTTATCTCCCGTGCTTGATGACCAGCTGATTGTTTGGTTTGCTTTTTTAGCTTCAGCTCTTGCCTGATCATAAATAGCCCAGTAGATAGGAAATTCATATTCCGATAAATATTTTCCGCCGGAAGTTTGAACATTGCTTCCGTCAGCGGGAACTGTTTTGGTAGTATCGTTTCCGTCGTATTTGAAACCTGATTTGAGTAATTCAAGTTCTTTTGTATATCTTGCTTTCTGGTTTTCGTTTTCAGCATGAGAAATCTTATGTTCCAAATCGCTGAATTTTTTCATTACACTTGAAATAGCGCTGCCGTCGCCTGATTTTAACGTCGGAGGATTTTCAGACCAATCCCAATCTGCTGCTGCGGTACCTTTATTTTCGCCGAGCGCATTTTGAGCATTTTTAACAACATCATCTATTGTATCAACGGATACTTTGTTAGAAATTGAATAATTGTTGCCGTTAAAGAAAGTACCTGCATTGATATAAGCTAATTTTGCATTCTTTGTTCTATTCGTATATGCTTGAATAACTGCATCATATTCGGTTGAAGTCATACCTGTTGAGCCGATTTCTGATTTTACTATTTGAAGCCAATCAAGTGATTGTTTACCGATATTTTTATCGTTTACCAAATCGCTCAAAGTCGTAGCATCTGCAACGCCTTTATTTTTAGGAACAGCGCCCATACCTGCCGAATAATGCCAACCTACATCGGCACTTTTATAAGAAGAAGTTTGACCTGTTAAAACTTTATAAGTTTGTTCTGTTATTACGTTATCATTAGTACCTGAAGTCGGAGTAGCAAGTGATTTAAGGAAAGCGTTTCTTCCGCTTTCTGAAGCTGTACCGCCTGCCATGCCGATACCTGCAGCTTTAGCGGCTGCCGCATATTTTGAATTTAATACGATGGCACCTGATTTTGTTGAAACCATATAAGGGTTATAATCATTTGTAGCAGACGGCATCATAAGTAAACTGTAAGTAACGCCGTAATCACCGTCAGTTGCATCATTTTTCCAAACAAGTTTGGTAGAATTCATGGCATTAGCATATTCTTGCGAAATATCAGTCATTTGATCGGTCAGCTCAAGTTTTTGTTGAGCCAACTGGGTAGATTGAAATTCACAATTAGCTTTTCTCAGGGTAATACCCAGAAATCTTGCTTGTGATGCCGCTAATCCCATTTTTTCGTAATTCCTTTCGGTTAAAATATTCCTTTACTATTCATGTTTACGGCATATTTATATAAAAACTTGAAACATGTTCAAACATGTTAACAAAAATCTTTACATAAATTAACATAAGCTCTAAAATGCCGTAATCAGATTATTTTGTAATAATTAAACAGTCGTAAATTTTATCGATTTTATCTTTCATTTCGCTAAATTGAGATTTCAAATCTTCGTGGCTGTTGAGGGTAACAAATCGTTCTTCTATGTCATGTAAAATTTCACGGTGCTTTTTTTCTAATTCTTCAGGGGTAACAACTATTCGCTGTTGGATTAAAAACACCAGAATAACTATTATCACGGGTGAATAATATAATAATGTGTCCATGAAAGGTTCTCCTATGTAAAAGCGGATAAGTTTATTTATTAAAAGATACTAGGATACTAAGACACTAGGGCACTAAGAGATTTCGGTATTTATTTTCCGGAAGATGTAACAGCCGCACGAACATAAGTGAACTGCGGCTACGGGCGAAGGTTGATTTAATTGACAATTGAAAGTAAGTAGGTCTGCATTGTGCCCATATTCTCATGATTAACTTGTAGATATCGGTATAGCAATACCGACCTTGCTTTCTTATTGGCTTTCTTAGTATCATAGTGCCTTAGTGCCCCGGCATCTCTTTAATCCTACATCACAATCGGCCAATAAAAATCCACAAGATAGCTTGCTGCATCAAACGGATGTGATAAAAATTTCAATTCTTTTGACTGCTTAATTTGCTGATAGGTCGGAACATCTATTTTTGAGCTGCCTTCAACATATTTTAAATTTCTGATATTGTACAAAAGTTTTTCGCATTTTGGCGATACATACAAACCGATTTCGCCTTTTGCGTTGCGGATTTTCGCATTGAATGCCGCAATTCTGTTTTTTATCGGCGGGTTGAAAGCTTTAATTCTTATTTGCGGGTCGTAGCCGTGAGATTGAAACCTTTTTTTGATGATTACATAATTTGTGTATTCGCTTGTGCAGCTGCGATTATCGCCCGATGCATCGCCGTTAATTATGATATTTGCTTTGTGGTGCGGGTAACGGGCGCAAACTTCGTCGCATGCTTTGGCGGTTGTGGTATTTTCCATTGCTATTTCATCAAAATAAAACACTTTGTCCTGCGTTTTGTGCGCAAGTACCCAACACATCGGATCAACGTTAAAATCGCAGCTTATGTATAAATCAAAATCTTCGTGGTATTTAATTTCTTTAATATTTTTATCGCTAAAATCTTTGACCACGAGATTTTCACTATAGTGCCCCGTCTGCCCGAGTACAAAAGTATTGTAATAACTTTTGTCGTAGAGTTTTTTTAATTCGTCGCAAAACCCGTCGGGCAGGTATATGTTTTGAGTTGTGGGCGCTGTGATATGGCGGTAATTGGGGGCGGGGTTGATGAAAAATGTTTTGTAAATCCAACCTTGTCGGATTTCGGGGTTTGTATGCCCGAAAATTCTGTAGCGAAAATCTTTTAACTTCCAGTTGTCATAAATTTTTTGTCTTAATCTTGCAAGCAGCATTTTGAAAGTATCGTAAGGAATATCGGACATTTCTTCAATTTCGACAAAGCCAAGGTTTAAAGATTTCAACTTGTTCGGTTCATCAAAATGCCTGAAAAGGATTTCCGATCCGTTGTAGAAAGAGAGTTTCTGCTCGGAGGTTGACCAAAAATAATCTTCATCCTGCGTAAATCCCATACTTTCCAAATGCTCAAAATACGTTTGCAGCGTTGTATCACGCACGAGCGTATAAGTTTGTGCACCGACCAATCCTTTTATTTTGGGGTATTTGAGGGCAAGCAAAATGCCTAACAATGCTCCCGCAAAGGTTTTGCCCGAGCCGTAACCGCCCTGGTATACGGCAACATCAAGCGTGTAGTCGTGCGGAATTTCCAAAAATTTCCGCTGCGCATCAAGTAAATTGTATTTCATGGTGTACTCCGTTGATAAAAGTTTATAGGTGCATAAGTTTATAAGTTCATAAGTGTATTACAAATTCATTTTCCTCCACCCCTTGGGGGGAGGATGTTCGCAGGACAGGAGAGGGGCTACAAAAAATAGGGTGCGCTTGCACTTCGCACCGATAAAAACTGTAGGTTGGGTGAAACCCAACAATAAAATTAGCAGTCAGGCAAGATATGTTTTTTTACGTTTCTTCTTTATCTTTTAAAAATTTATTTGAATTTTCAACGCCGTATTGTTCAAGTGCAAATTTGAAACATTCACTCCAGTTTATGCGCTTTGCAATCTCATCAATTTGAGTAAATGCGCTTACTACGTCAAACAATTCTTTGAATTTTGATTTCTTTTCAAAAATTGCACGTCTGTCGCCATAGCGGTATACGTAATTTGAATTTCTGATTTTATCATCTATATCAACAAAATTTGTCCTGCCGTGATCGTTTATCAATATGCATTCTTTCCCGATTTTAAAATATGAAATCAATTGAGCGGTTTTTTCAACCATTGGGATAATAATTTTGCGGTTTATGGATTCTAAAATCATATTGAGCCTTGCTTCCTGACCGTTTACGGAATAATTAATCTCTGTTGCTGTACGCTCTTGCGATTGAATATTTCCTGCCATATTTTTAAAAATCCCCGTAGCACTTTCAATAGTGTTTTTAAAATAGCTCAAAAAATCCCAGCCCGTCATTGCTTTGTCAAAAGATAACGGTGTGGGCGGGGTGGTCATAAGAGTAGAATCGTATTCGATGACTTTGCCTGGGTATACTTCCTGCCTGCCCGTAAAACAGCCTTTCGGGGCAAGATACGGCGGATTCATCATAAGCGCCAGCGCATCAAGCTGCTTATTCAAAATGGTTGAAGATATGTTATTCAAAATCAGCGCAACCCTTAAAGGCGAAATCCCCCTGCCCGTAATCGGGTTTTCGATAATATTTGCGTGAATAAACGGGTTTATTATAAACGGATTGTCTTCAAAACGAATAATTACGCTTCTGCCTGCCGTGCAGATAAGTTGATTTTTCAGTATTTCACCTGACGGAAGTTCTATATCGCCCCAGTATTCAAGCACTTCAATTGTCGGGGTCGAATATTTTTCATCTTTGGTTTTGCTGTTTTTTGCCACCACTCCTTTCAAAATTTCCAGTTTTTCTTCATTTAGCATGTTGTTTGATTTGTTTGATTTAATTTCGTCTAATGTTTGGTACGTTTTATAAATCTTCGGGCATGAATCCCAGTTGTTGACGGAATTTCTGTCAAAAACAAAATCCTCGTAGTTTATGAATTTTACCTTTGCATTGTCATAAACGGTTTTGTCCTCGATTATGAACCCTGCGTTTGTTCCTGATGCGATTTGTTCTTCAAGGGTAAGACTTCTGCGCACTTTCTCGGTTTTGGTTTCCCAACCGACAAAAAGCGTTACTTCGCCCGTTTCGACAACGGAATCAATAATTTTTTCCATTTCGTTTTCGATTTTCATTTCTTCAAAAGTATTTACAAGCATCGCTTTTTGACTGTTTGCGAATTTTTGGGATTGATAATCTGTTCCGGATACGTCAAACATTCCGTCAGGGTGTGAATAAAGGTTTTGCACGATGTGGGATTTGAGGGTTTGTGCAAGCTCATAAATTTCGGGCAGCTGCACGTGGCAATCCCAATCGTTAATTTTGGGGATTCCCGTATTGTAGATGGAATACGAAATTGCTCTGTTGTCAGATTTTTGCGAACTCCGCTCATCGTCAAACCTCTCGTATTTAGAAATAATGTTGCCGATTATAACCTGCTCGCTGTCGTAAGCTTCAGGTGTAAAAGCTTGAATTTGTGTGTTTTGCATAATTTATCTCCTGTGTTTAGTTTTTAATTTGCCTGACATACTTATAAACTTAAAAATTTATAAACCTGTTTTTCAGCGAATAAACATCAATATCTTGCAATTTGCCGTTGCGGATTGTTTCGTCAGGCATGGTCGTTTCGTATTTAAACCCCGAGGTTTTAAGCAGGGTTATGACCCTGAAATTGTCGGGGAAAACAAGCGCTTTAATCTTGTAAAATCCGTAAATTTCAAAGCATTTTTTAAAGAAAATTTTTGCGCAATTTTTTGTGAATTTTCCCCAGAATTTGCGCTCAAAACATGTGCTTACTTCGGCACTGAAATTTGTAGTATTGTTGCCCGTAAAATTATCTAAAGCGACAAATCCCGCAAATTCATCGTCAAAATCAGTTATGCTCCACAGGTTCGGTGCTGTGTTTAGAATGTGGCGCAGAGCGCTTTTGGGCGCAAAATCATCTTGCAAAAATTTTGAATATTTTTCGTATAATTTTGTGATTTGCGGAAGGTAATTTAAATTTTGGCTGCCGTGCGGCGGGAGGATAATTCGTTTGAATTTGCACATAGTTTAGCCTTCGTATTTTCGAAATTTTATGTACAAATTTTGAGATACAAAATAGTCCGTAATTCTTTTTAAAAATTTTTCTTTTTCACAGCTTGAAGCAAGGTAGGCTTCTGCCTGCATGCCGTTAATGTATGAGGTGGTTTTGCTGTTTCTGTTTATGACAAAATATGTGGAATTTTTGCAAAAAAGTTTGTCTTTGGGGACATTTTTAATGTCTGTTATGACGGATTTTTTGCGGCTTTGAGATTCTTGCAAGATTTGTTTAAAATCGTTTTCGGTTTTCTTGCGAATGAAGTTTTCATAATTTTCATCGTTTAGCAGAATTTTTTCAACATCTTTGTCGTTGTTCATTTTTATTTCCTTTCGTTGTTTTGTTTGGTTATAAATTTTGAAAAATAAGGCATTTTGTTGGGCAAGTATGCCTAACCTACTTGTTTTTGCGAAAGTCAGAAATTCGAGTGAGGGGCTATTAGTAAAGTAGGGTGCGTTTGCCCTCCGCACCGTTATTATTTGTGGAACAAGGCGAATCTTCGGCTTTCAGTCTCAGAATGACAATTTTTATAGCCCCTCTCCTGCCTTTCAGGCATCCTCCCACCAAGGGGTGGAGGAAAATGGTAACTCTCTTATGAACTTATGAACTTATGAACTTATAAACTTATAGACCTATATCTTTTTATCGTCGAGGTTTGAAATGGTAATGATTTTGGCTTCTTTGCGGTTTTTATCTTCGTCTTTGGTTTGGAAACCCAAATATTTGCACAGGGCTTCAAGCGCTTTTAAGCCTGCTGATGCATCACGCAATTTCTTTTTACCCGTATAGTTGCCATCTTTGTCCGTAATTTCTTCTTCTTCCAAAGAAAATTCTGCAATCTGTAAAAGCTTTTGAATTACATAGCCTTTCGGAACGTTCAGGCTGTCTATACGACGTTTGAGTCGGGCTTTTATTCCTCGAATAATAATATCTTTTGACAAAAATTCGGAAGCGATTTTTGCTTTGTCCGCATCGTCCGGAAATCCCGCAAAAGTTACGGCTTTTATGGGATCGAGGGATTTTATGTATTCGCTTATAAAGAGTTTTTGAGTTCTTGTTAATTGTTTCATCTTGTTTACATTTCTTATAATAATTTGTATTTTTACGCAAAAAATTGTATAATAATCATGCTATTTATATTTCGGCTAGTGTAAATCTTAACAGGGGGGAATGAAAACGACTTCCTGTTTTTTTTGCCATGATTTACGTTTATTGCCTGTGCAAGATTACGTGCGGTGAATAGTGTGAATCTATGCAGGTCTTGGATTTGAGGTTTACAAGCGCCTCTTTGTACATGCTCATCCAGTAGCTGAATCTGATATATGACGGGTTGGCTTTTAACCTTAAACATGCACCGTATGTCAATAGCTGCTGCGCAAACGGCATGGGTATAAGCGAACAATCGTCGGGGTCTGTCAAATCTTCTTTTTCCGTTCCGTTTTTTGATACGGCGCAATTTTTGCTGTAATAGATTACCTGCGCTGTTTTTTCGGTTTTGAATTTTGGGAAGAACAATTTATCGTTGCATATTGAATACGTAAAGTCGTGCCCTTGTCCGAGCAGAAATTGTTCAAAATTTTCGACGAATTTGTACTTTTTATTGTCGATAATCAAATGTAAAATCCTGCCGTTTACGGGGTTTTGAACCCCTTTTGAAGATTTTTTCGGTATGGTAATTGTTTGGTTTCGCAGCAAAAAGTTCCAATTGTGCGCCGAGCATATTTCTTTATTAATAATATTTATTATAGAAATAAGTTTTTTGTGGTCGTTTTTGATAAGTTCCGAAAAATTATTTACCTGCCTGTAGTTTAGTTCAAGCAGACAGTTGTTTATAATCTCAAAAAAATTCATAAATAAAATCTCCTCTATTTAAAGAAAAGCTTGAGGTAAAAGGTTTGTTGACCTTTCCCCCAAACTTTCTTTTTTGCCTTTGTAAAAACTATTGTAATAATCCTTGTTTCAGTTGTTCAAAGATAATTTTTTCGTTTTTGGCAAATTCATCATCGCTCATTTTGCCGAGATCCGCACGGGTGAAGATCCTGTTATTGTTGCTGTCAAATTTCGCATTTTGGGCATAAGAAGTCAATTTGCTTTTTGCAGCTGTGTTTTCGTCATTTTTTATCTTGTCGTGCTCGGATTGTTTCAAATAGCCGTCGATTGCTGCTTTTTCAATGTTTTCAACAATTTTGGCAATTTTGGGAATTTCATCTTTGTCCACATCAGAATTTTTAATATAATCAAGAACTTCTTTTCTGCCGTCTTTGGCGAAAAAATCAATTGCCGCCTGAAAATCGACAGGTTTTTCATCTTGGTGAACAGATGTATTAATGCCCATGGAATTTCCTTTATACATCTCATTTATGCTGTCCATAAAACCAAGTGCTTGATCATTTGTAATAACACCTTGATTTTTTAGTAAGAGCATTTGTAACATGTTGTTCATCATGGATTGTTTGAGTTGTTGAATTATATTGATATAATTCGGCTGCGGATTCACGGCTGTCGGTGAAATCCCGCTTAAAATTTGATTTTGCATTGTTTTATTCTCCTTGAATTTGCTGCATTTCATGCAGTCCGGCTACGGAAGTTTCAATAAGTTCATCAATAATATTTGAAAGGGTAAACCCGATAATTTTATTAATAAAGGGTGAAAAAGGCAAATGCTCGATTATGTAAGCGATGGCTTTTTGCTTTTTAATTTTGCCCTGCCCCGAACCGTATTCTTCTTCTGCTGCGATTACCGCATTTTTTGCAAGATTTGCAATAATATTTTTAAAGGTTTTTATCATAAATACTCCTTGTTAATTCAGACAAAACTATTCTTTATTTTGCCGTTGAACGGATGCTTTAAGCCGCCGTTGTTTGAGATGTGCCGATTATCATTTTCGCCAGAGCTTTGGGCTGAACGGTTTTAGCGCCGTACAAATACAACCCTCTGACTAAATCGGAAAATGAATCTTTATCTCTTAAACTTTCGATTTTTGCTAATTGGGAAGCGAACGTGATTGCATCGTTTGTACCCGCAAGAACATAGTATTTGCCGTCGGTTGCGGTTAAATTTGTGCTTACCAAAACGTCTAATCCCGCAATTCTGCCTATGGCACCTTCTCTTAAAGTTCTATCGGCAACATTGTATGCGCTTATAAATTCGGGACTTTGAAGCAAACAGGCTTCAATTTCGGGGTTAATTACAACCCAAGGTTTTGCGCCGTTATAAACTGCGTTTGAATTTTTCAAAGCAAGGGCCAAACGAACAAAATGTTCATATATCGTGCTTTTGTCTAAAGTAATCGGGGATTCTTCGCTGCCGACGGTGTTTTGAGTTGTTACGTCGGTATGTTTTGATAAAAGGAACGAATCTTGAACTTCTTCGATTGCTTTTTTCGCATTGGTCAAATGTGCGGTCATAATATCTTCATTTGCCTGAGCTTTGGCTACATCGTCAATTTTGAATGCGAAAAATTTCTTCTGGTCAATTTCTAATTCCTGAGATTCAGGGTTAAGCGTATCGTAAGTGATATTGTCATTTGTCAGGGTAGAAACGGAAACTTCGGCAGGAGTAATTATTTTAACTTTATCGCCTTGATGCGCAATTTCGCCCTCCCAATTTCTGTTCACGCATTGCATCATAACGCAGCTTTTTTTAAGCATTTGGTTAAGTTTCAAACTCCACAAAGTCGGAATAAATGCAGAGTAAGAGGTTTTGTAATCGTCCATTTGTTTTTTCCTTTCGTGTTTTTTGTGTTAAACCGTATATGAGTGATGATGTAGTTTTAAAATTAAATATAAGTTTATAAGTGGGTTACAATTTCATTTTCCTCCACCCCTTGGGGGCGGATGCCTGAAAGGCAGGGGAGGTGCTACAAAAAACCTGACAAATTTGACTAATAGACCCTCACCCGAATTCCTGACTTTCGCAAAAGCTCAAGTCGAAATTCTACCCTGCTCCCCAAGGGGGCGAGGGTTATAAAAATTGTCATTCTGAGCGAAGCTATTCCACAAATAATAACGGTGCGGAGGCACACCCTACTTTTTTAATTAATCAGTCGTCATTATAGATTTCTCTGAATTGCAGACCGATTATTGCGCAATTGTCGTCTTTTTCGGTTCCTTCAACACACAGCTGCACGCTGTAGCAGCTCCCGCAAATTTCGGCTTTTTCCAGAACGTCTGAATTAATTGTCCAAACGGGCGTATTTTCATCATCCGAGCACCATTTTGAAATATTTGAGTCATCCTCATCGTCTTTTGCCCAGATTAACTGGTTTAAATTTCTGGAGTAAATAAGTTCCTTATCTTCGGGGCAATTGCCGTCATAGTCTTTGTAAACCGAGAATTTGAATTTGTTGTCGTGCTCATCGTCAAGTACGAAATAAAATTCGTCTATAATTTTTCTGTGGTGAACGTTATTTAGCGACAGAAACGGTGATTTCCAATAAAAATCGATAACCTGTCCGTCAAAAGAGGTTCCCGTGTCCTCTTTGTAAATCTTTCCGTCTGAATCCGCACTAAGCAAATCTCCGTTAAATTCGCACAGATACGTAATATTTTGCGGCAAAACTCTTTTGTACCAGATTTTGTTTACATAATCGTTTATCCATATCGTTTTAAAATATTTTTGGTTCTCATAAGGGAACAAAAACCACATCTGATGCTTCTTTTGGTAGTGAACGGTCAGGGTATTTTTCAGCCTTTTTGAATCGAAATTTTCAAATTCGGGGGTAATGTTATTGGAAATCGAACTGCCGAGCCTGATTTGGTTTAATTCTCCGACCTGTTCGAGCGCATAAATCCCGTTGCTCAAAAAATACTGCTTGTTATCGACGTTTACGACGGTATTTGCTGCGTTTGTGCCTTTATCGGCAAACGGAACAATGGAAAAATCGTCAGGACTTGAGCCTGTCAAAAGATAAACTTTGTTTTTCTTGTATATGGAAAGATTGCCTTTGTAATTGTGCATTGCGGCTATATCGTCGGTATCGGTGTGAAAATTGTTGATATACCCGGCATCGTTTTCGGTTTGGAAATCGTTGTATGTTCCGAGCGCCGAATAGTAAATCGTTGATTTGTCGGCGCACCAAACTCTGCCTTGATAAATTTCTATACATTCGGGGAAAATCGTGTTGCCGCTCAAATCAAGCAGGTTGCAATCTTCTATTGTGTAATTGCTGTCGTCTTTAATGTAAAACATTGAATCGGTTTCTGTTGCAACGAGTATGCCGTTTAGAAAGCATTTGAATTTGACACTTCTGCCTTTCAGGGTTTTATCAAGAAGGGTTAATTTTTTGTCATAATCACGATAAATATAAATTTTTCCTGAAACGGTCGTAATTACGAGTTTGTAGGAGTCTTGGGATTCCATTTCGCACATTCCCGAAATCTCATCTTTTATCGGAAGTTCCAAAAACAAAGAGTTGCCTTTTTGCCTGATAAGTCCTCTGTTTGAATATATTTCAATATTTTGCGCATCAGCCCAGAACAGTTTGCCATTATTTATCCCGAGTTCGGTTTTTGTTGAATTAAGATTTATTCCGCCTGATAAGTCAAAGTAATTGATTTCCATTTTTAATCTCCCGAATTTTGATTTTTGTACCAACGAATTTTAGAGCGGATAAAGCTCCCCGCATCAGAGGGCGGAACCCAGGAATACGGCGGAATATACGTGATATCGATTTTGCCTGCGCTTGAAGTTTTGGGGTGTGTTTTGCCAAATTCGTAATGGGTCATGACGTTGTTCGGGTTAATTTCAATGGAATATTTTTTGCATAAATCTGCGCAAAGTTTCATACAGGCTTCAAATTGGGTTGCTTTTATCGGATAGTTTCCGCAATTTTGTTTATTTTTAAATCCGGCCATTGCGCACATAGCTACCCCGATAGAACCCGTATTGCCGCCACCTGTATGGTGCGCATACAAACCGTCTTTGCAGTTTTCGTTGTCCTCGGGTTTAAAAATGCCTTTATAAATTTTGCCGTTTTTGTCTACAAGATAATGGTAAAATTGTTTTTCGTATAATGTCGGAAAATAGCTCCCTGCCGTCCAATGAATAATTATTCTTTTCATTTTATGTTAAACCTGCTTTCTGTTCTTTCAGGATCTTTTGATAATGAATGGCAACGGCGTGGGCTCTTGTTCTGGCATTCATCTTGCTCAATATCGAGCGGATATATGCGTGAACGGTATGGGTGGAAATGCCCAGTTTTGCGCTTATTTCCTTATCAATCAATCCTTTTGCTATACACATAAGGACATTATTTTCTCTTTCCGATAATTTCATATACTTCCTGTCTTTGTCTTAATATTACATTAAGCTCATGGACGAATGCTTAATAATATTTCCAAGTCAAAAAAATAAAGGGGAATAAATAGGGTTATTCCCCATGCGAGTTATAGAGTAAATGGAATGTGAATGAAAAATATAAGTAAGAGAGTTTTTTAGTTACGGTGTAAATTGTCCTTGTTTCAGATTACTGATGTTTGAATAACATCGTTTTTTGACTCCGTATTCGTTATAGTAGAGAAATAGTTTGCCTCCTTTATATTTTTGGTAATTGATAAATTTTTCTTCGTACAAAATCTTGGATTCAATCGCTTTCCAAAATTTTTGCGCACGAGAGTTTGTGTACCTGACGGTTGAAATGTTGTCTTTGTCGTCAATTCGTGTGAGCTGAATAATATAATTTCCGCATCGGGGACATTTATTTAAACAATCCAGTTCGCAAATGACAAAATTTTTAACGGGAACGAGCACGAAACTCCGTGTTTTGCGCAGTCCTCCGCAGCAGTGAATATACCCCACAGATACAACCTCCATGCATTCAATCGGCAAACGGAATTTACCATCAAAAGAAAATTCTTTAAGAGCTTTTGTGCCCTCGGGTGTGAACCTTAACCGATTACATAATCAGTATAAACAATTTAAAAAATAATAAAAGCCGCCATTTTTATCTAGCCTAAACAGGTTAGGACAGATGGCTAATATATGCAGATGGGTTTAAGTCTATAAGTGATTTACGGTCATTCTGAGTTAGTAAGTAGGTTGGGTGGAACCCAACAATAACAAACGCAGAGTGCGTTTACTCCCCGCACCGCTAAAGATATCGTCATTGGTGAGGCTGAAAGCCGAAGAATCGCCTTGCCAAACGAATAATAATGGTGCGCCGGCAAGCACACACTACTATAAGTCTATAAGTGCATAAGTTTATAAGTTTATAAGTTTTTATCTGTGCTATCGCACATTAAGGGACGTCCCATTATGCCTGAAAGGCTGAAATCAACTTATGAACTTATCAACTTATATGCATAAAACTCAAGTAAGTCGGGGTTCTTACCCCGACACAAAATATCATCAATCCGAGCCGTTAATAATTTGTAAGTGATTTTATTGCGTATGTGCGCAGTTCGGCTGCGTAATGATTATTTTTATTGAGTTTGAGCGCAATGTTAAAATCATCTATTGCGGGCAGGTACATATTGAGTTTGCAGTAAATAATACCTCTTGTTAAATATTTATCCGTGTCCTTAGAATCCTTTTTTATCGCCGTATCCATATCATCAAGCGCTTTATGCAAATCTCCGTCAGTTTTACTTATCAATGCGCCCCTTTTAGCATAATAGCCTGCCGATTTCGGATTTAATTCGATTGCTTTTGAATAATCTTCAAGCGCTGCTTTGTAATGGTTTGTAATTTCTTGCGCAAGCCCTCTGTTATAATATGCCAGATCGTTTTTGGGGTTGTATTCTATTGCTTTTGTAAAATCAAGAATTGCATTTTCGTATTTCTTGAGCCCGAAATCCGCAAGTCCTCTGTTATAATACACTTTTTTCAGCCCGATATTTTGCTCGATTACCTTGTTGTAATCGTTTATGGCGCTTTCATAATTTTTCAAATAATATTGCGCAACTCCTCTGTTTAAATAGGCTTCGTAGTTTTTCGGATTTAGCGAAAGGACTTCATTATAATCTTCGATTGATGCTTTATAATCCCCTTTCAGCCTGTTTGCAAGTGCACGGTTAAAATACGCCTGTTCGTTTTTGGGGTCAAGCTCAATAAGCTTGTTAAAATCTTCAATTGCCGCATCGTAATTCTTCAAAACAACTTCTGTTGTCCCTCGATTTAAGTATGCGTTTGTGTTTTTGTTATTTATTTCTATTTCTTTGGTGTAATCTTCAATAACTTCATCATAGGCTTGCAAATGGGATTTTGCCGTTCCTCGATTGTAGTATAAATTTTCTTTGTTCGGATTTATTTCGATAGCTTTTGAATAATCGTTAATCGCCTCTTTGTATTTGCCTTCATTATAGTAGGCATTCCCTCTCTGGTTGTAGGCTTCCACGCTTTCAGGGTTTAGCTGAAGCGCTTTGTTGCAAAATTCAATCGCATTTTCAAACTGCTTATCCTGAATGCTTTGTTTAGCCGATTCAATATAGTTTGCAACGGTTCGGTCTTTTCGTGAAACATTTTTGGCATATCCGCTGCAACTAAATAAAATCAGCATTGAGAGTATGAGAGTAGTTTTTTTTCTTATATCCATAATCAACGTAAACTTCGTTATCAATAAAGCAAGACTATTATAAATATTGCCAAATGTCAAATTTCCACCAGTTTTATTCAAATCATCTTTTTGTACAGTTGCTTTGATTGCGTAAGTATTTTAAAATACTTGTATGGCTTTATTGGAAACAGATAATTTATACGTTACTTATTCCGAGAAAAAAGGATTTTCGGGCAAAGAACAGGTTATAAACGCCGTAAACGGGGTTAACCTTGAAATAAGAAAGGGCGAAATTCTGTCAATTGCAGGAGAATCAGGCTGCGGAAAATCAACTCTTGCCAAAGCGATAATGAAACTTGTCAAAATAAAAAGCGGCGATATCCTTTTTGAAGGGAAAAGTATTGTTAATCTCAAGTCGCAAAAGGATTTGCGTATTTTTTATCAAAAGGTGCAAATGATTTTTCAAAATCCTTATGCCTCTTTAAATCCGAAAATGAAAATCGGCGAAATTCTCAAAGAACCGCTTGAAATAAATACCAAATTTTCCAAAAAAAATATGAATGAAATCGTAACAAAAAGGCTTAATGATGTCGGGCTTGATTCGTCGGTGGTTGATTTGTACCCTCATGAGTTCTCGGGCGGTCAAAGGCAGAGAATTGCCATAGCAAGGGCGCTTGTATTAAAACCCGAACTTATTATCGCAGATGAACCCGTAAGCGCTTTAGATGCGAGTATTCAGGCGCAAATAATCAATCTGATAAAGGATTTAAAACAAAATCTTAATTTAACTTTTTTGTTCATTTCGCACGATTTGAGCGTAATTCGCTATATATCAGACAGGGTGGCTGTTATGTACCTTGGTGAAATCGTGGAAATCGGGTTAACGCAGGAAATTTTCAATTCCCCCAAACACCCGTATACCGCAGCATTGTTAAGTGCCGTTCCAAAAATTGGCGAAAACAATATCAAAATGCAGGCGCTCAAAGGCGAATTGCCCTCGCCGCAAAATCTTCCCAAAGGCTGCAAATTCCATACCAGATGTCCTTATGCAATGGATAAATGCGCAACAAATACTCCGCCCGAAGTTATATTTTCGGATTTTCATGTTTGCAAATGTTTTTTGTATTCGGATAAATAAAAACTCTGTGTTATAATTCGGTTATGGATAGAAAAATAGTAACAACCAACAGAAAAGCATTTCACGACTACAATATATTTGACAAATATGTTGCGGGTATTGTTTTGACCGGAACTGAAATTAAATCCGTCAGAAATAACGCCATAAATTTGAAAGACAGTTTTTGCAGAATAGAAGACGGCGAAGTATTTCTGTATAACTGCCACATTTCCCCCTATGAAAACGGCAACAGATACAACCACGAGGCAAAACGGGTCAGAAAGCTTTTACTTACGAAAAAAGAAATCCTCAAAATCAGCCAGAAAATAAAAAAAGACGGGTATACCGTAATTCCTTTGGAAGTGTTTTTTGTAAAAGGTTATGCCAAAATGGAAATAGGTCTTGCCAAAGGTAAAAAGCTTTACGACAAACGTGATGATATGATTAAAAAAGAACAAAAATTGACCATGAACAGATTGTCGAAAAACAGAGGTATGTAGGAATTGGTTCATAAGTGCATAAGTTTATAAGTTCATAAGTGAGTTACGGTTAAGTTTTCTGTCGGGCAAGTATGAAGTGAATCCTGCTTAATATTTAATCCGCAAAACTTACTTCTGACCGCCTAAGAATTTTGCCATAACGGGTCTTGAAAAAGCTGCGATATCATTATCTTCAACCTGTTGAGTTTTATCATCATTTTTTACTGCTGCGGGTTCTTTGTCAGTTGTTTTATCAGCTGCTTTGTTATCTGCTTTATCGGTTGCTGCTGTCTGTTTTTCACCTTTTGACTGGTGAATGAATTTATCGGCAATCCAACTTGCAACAGGGGTTACGGCAACGGGGCCGATAAATCTGAATACTGATGTGAAGATTAATAATGACTTAAAGATATTCAAGCCTTTTAATTCTTTTCCTAAATTACCGAGGTTTTTGCCTGCTTTTTCTAAGTTTATATCGGCGCTGTTAACTTCTTTTTCTAAATAAGCAACCAAGTTCGGAAGTTTGTAGTTCTTATAGCCTTTATTTTTATTAAATTTAGCTTTTGTAGTCAGAATTTTTAAAGCTTCTTCTTCAGGGTGAGCTTTAATATATTCTGCTAATTTTGTATCGGTTTTCAAATATTCATCAAATTGTGCTTTATATTGTTTCAAGGCATCATAGTCTTGGTGTCTGTTATAGTATGATTTTGCATCTTTGATTTGATATTGTTTCAGTTTTTCTGCAACTTCTTGTTTTGTAAACCCTAATCTCCAGCCAGCATATTTCATTGAGATATTTTTATCCCATTGATTTTCAAGTTTTCTTGAGAATACGTGAGCAATGATGTTTGATACAACAAGAGTTAAGCCCTGATTGATTGCAAGGGTCTTTTTCCTGTCGCTATCCATTTCTTTGTTTCTCAAAGTCTGGGTCATATACATACCGGTAACAACGCAAGATCCGAGTGTTTGCATGTGGTCAACAATATGTCCTGCATCTTCTCTGTTGTCAAGCCATTTTCCTGCTTTTGACGACATAAGAGGTTCAAGAAAATAATGCGCAATTCCATCGGTAACTTTTCCCATTCCTCTTTTAAACGGTTCAAGGAATTTTGAATCTTTGGGGAATAAACCCGTGAAAGCGGGAGTGTTAGCTGCATTATTGCTATTGTTATTGTTTTTGTAAACGTTGTCAGCGTTAAATTTGTTTCTGTAAAAGTTATAGTTATTTGCGGGATAAGAGGTATTTAATGTAAGCATTATTTTGTACCTCCTTCCGTTTTAACTTCATTGTCTTTTTTGTCGTCGGCTTTTACCTGTGCGGGTTGTTGAGTCTGTGCAGGTTTTTGAGCGGGTTTATTTTTTTCTACACCGAATACATATTTCAAAATCGGTGGAATCAATGCGATTGTAAGCATTGATTTCAAAATACCGAATACGAATGTATCAGGCGCCATAACAGCTGCCGACATAACATGATCTATATTATGGAAGCGTTTTCTGTTCAAGGCTTTGAACGTACCGTCCTCATTAAATTCCATAAACATTTTTAAGAATTTATCTTTAATAAATTTTGTACCCTCTTTGAGGTTTTCCAATGAAAGATGAGTTTTGCCGTATTCTTTATATGCTTTTTCAAAAGCTTGTGCATCTTTTGTTTTCAGGTTAACGAGTTTGCCGTCTTTTTCTTCCCCGAATTGTTTCAAGAAATTCATAACTTCATCTTTATTAACGGTATCTTCTGCCAGGGATTGAATAGACATTTTATCTTCAGGCATGCCCTTTTTAGCCAAATCTTCCAATCTTCTTGCTGCAAGTTTGATATCATCTCGTTTATTGATTTTATTTGAAACTATAGCAAAATCCTTTCCGATTTTCTGTGAAGCTAAACCTATCGGATAAGTAACAATGCAAGAGAACATAAATCCGATTAAACCTGATGCAATTGAATGACCTGATGCATAGATTTTATCCTCTTTATTTTTCTTTCCGGGTAAAGATAAGATAGCCAACGGTCTGGGACCTAAAGCCAATCCGAGTGCAATTAAGTTCTGAATAATAGTTTGCTGGTGATTGCATCCTATTAAAAACTTAGGCAATTTGCTTGAAAGTTTAGCGGCAGATCCGAAACTCACTGAACTGCCGCTATAATATCCTCTATTCACACTTTTATCTTCACACAATTGCCCCTCTTTTTTACTCTCAAGCCCGTTCTTAGGCTTATATAGAGGAACCAAACTATGATAATCAGTAATATTATCTACTTTCATGCTTCACCTTAATTAGTAATTGATACATTTATCTTAAAACAAATAAAAATATTTGTTGTCAGTTTTTTAAAATTTTGTTACAATTAATTTCAGATAATCGAATATGTCTGTAAAACGGGTGATTATCAGGCGTTAAGGCGTTAAAAAGCGGCTCGGGTGAAACTCGACAATAACTTTTAAATGCATAATTGAGGAATTGATGTTGGCTTCAAAACAAAATCTAAATCTTGAAGATATAGCGCAATCGTGCGGCATTTATGACGTGCAGGATATTAACGGCGTAATTTCCAAAATTGATTCTTTGAGGATAAAATATCAACCGTCGGATTTGATAAATATTTTCAACTATCTGCTTTCAAAATCTCAAAACCCTGATGTAACAATGTATTTGATAAGATGCTGCGATGAATACAGGGATTCTTCTTCTCTGCCGTTTCTGGTTGATATCTTGCTTTTAGACCATGCCGATAATGAAAGCGAAGATTTAAAAGAAAAGTATACTAACGTTCGAATAATGAGCGCAAAAGCCATAGGCAACCTCAAAAATACGGATGCGGTTACGTCTTTATTATATTGCCTTAATAATAAAAATGAAAACTACAGGGTAAGGCTGGCATGCGCCGATTCATTGGGACATATCGGGGATAAATATGCCGTAGCGCCATTGATCGAACTTGCAAAAGACGAAAACGAAAAATCGGTTTATTTAAGGGAGGGTGCTGTTTCGGCGCTCGGAGTGCTCGGTGATTTGAGGGCGGTTGATCCTCTGGTTTCCATTCTTGAAACAAAACAGGGTATTATGAGTAAGTTTTCGTTCTTAAAAGAATGCGTAATAGAAGCGCTAAACAAAATGGGTATCGGGAAAAATGACAGGGTTTTTCGTGCATTAAAAAGTTCGTTGCTTGATGAATCGCCTCAGGTCAGAATTAATGCGATTGAAGCCCTGATGAACGGCGATTATCCGCAAGCTTACGAGATAATTAAAAATGTGCTTGAAAATGATTCGGACAAAGAAGTTAAGAAAAACGCTTTGATAGCGCTGTATAATTTATCTGGCAGAGGGATACTTGATGAAGTTATAGCATCTGATAAGTATTCCGATGCATTAAAAATGAGCGCTGTAAAAATTCTTGATGAATACGAAAACGATTCTAAAGAGGGGGAAGATAATGATTAAATCCATAATTTTACTTTCTGCGGGGCTTGATTCTCTTGTAAGCCTCGGATTAACAAAAGACAAGCTCAATATCACGCTTGCCCTTACTTTTGATTACGGACAAAAATCCGCTCAAGATGAAATCAATGCATCAGAAAAGATTTGCAAATATTATAATATAGAGCACAAAGTTATAAAGTTGGATTTTTTAAAAGAGATTACTCAAACATCAATTGTATCGGATAAAAACCTGCCCTCAGGACATGAACTTGACAATCCGCAAGAAAGCGCAAAATCCGTATGGGTTCCGAATCGTAACGGTTTGTTTTTAAATATTGCGGGGAGTTATGCGGATTCTTACGGGTTTGATAATATTATAATCGGTGCAAACAAAGAGGAGGGGCAGACATTCCCTGATAATACGCAGGATTTTATTGATGCCGTTAATAACGAATTTTTGTATTCGACAATGGAAAATAAAAATTCCGCTCATCCGAAAATTGTTGCGCCCTTGATAAATTATGTCAAAAATGATATAGTCATGTTGGCTCTGTCTGAGAAAATACCGCTTGAAATGGTAATGAGCTGTTACAGGGGCGGCGGCAGACATTGCGGGATTTGTGAATCTTGTACAAGATTGAGGCATGCTCTTGAATACAATCATGCCGACAAGTATATAAAACTACTGTTTGATAACTAAAAAGGATATGAAAACACTATTTATTGATAAAGAAATTAAATATATCGGTTCTCAGCTTGCACCGCATTGGATTTATAAGAATTTTAAAATTCAGAGTGATGCGATAGTTGCTTTTTGCGGAGAATGTGATGTTAAATTAACCGAAATGGTTGATATTGAAGATGTTATTAATAACGAACCCATATACAGCAAGTATATGCTGAGCTTTATAAGCGAACAGTTTAACGTTAATCTGGTTGAGGGTGTTTTCAGACAAAGACTTTTGATGTGCACGATTAAAGAAGCGCTTGAAAAAAGAGGGTTTAAGATTAAACGTGATGGCGATGATTTATTTGTAGACGGCAGAAAATTATCCGTATCTATTGCGACTAAATCTGCAACCTCGGTTTTAATTCATACGGGCATAAACATTTTATCAGACAATGCTCCGATACCTGTTTCGGCTCTTGAAACGGATCTTGGGATAAAGGATGTAAAAGATTTTGCGCAAGAAATTATGAAAAATTATGCCGATGAAATTGAAGATATCGAACTTGCAAGTACAAAGGTCAGGGGGGTGTAATGCTTAAAAACAATAACCGCCCGCAAAACCCCGAAGATAATTCCGCAATGGAAAAAACTCATTTTACTTCATACAACGATTACCGCAAAAAAACGGGTAAACGTACTCATAAGGATTTATCGGTGTTTATTTCCGTACTTGTAATAGGTATTTTGATATTTTTAGGGTTTGCAAAAATCCTGTCCCCGAATGTTGATGTAGGGATTGCCGATAATGACGATGAAGAAGTTTCACAGTTTGATGATGAAAACGAAAATTCTTCGTCGGTAGATGAAAGATTGCAGAATCTTCAGGATGAAGATGGCGGAAAATCAAGTGATGACAGTATGTTTTCACCGGAATTGGACGAAAAAGTTGTTTTGCCAAGACAAAAAAGAAAGACAGTCGGCGAAATGGAAGCAGAAATGCAGAATGCACAGCTTCAGCAAAACAAAGCCGATGCGCCTGACAGTACGCTTGTAAAACAGAATAAAACTAATCCTAAACCTCAAGAAACTACGAAAAAGACTCCCGCCCCTGCCGCACCCGTTAACGTAAGAGTTGTTGTAGGTTCTTATGCAACGGAAAAACAGGCAGAAGTTGCAAAATCCATTATGCAGGATGCAGGGCTCGGAATTGTTCCCGTTGTAAAAAATATCAACGGAACTTACACTTTGCAGGTCGGTTCATATTCATCAGTTGAAAAAGCGCAACAATCCGTAAATAATTTGTTGAGAAGTAATTTCCCCGCTCGAATTATTGAATAAAATTTTTTTTAATATTAAATATTTTTTTTGCCGATTACCCGCAAAGCGTTGCTGCGATTAGCCTGTTGGGTAATGGTTTTGCCCTTATGACGTAATACGATATATGTGCAAGTAAGTTGTCTGATATACTAACAGTTATAGAGGGAGAAATATGCACATGATTAAAGAAAAATGTATTAAAGTTGCTATTATCGAGGATTTTAAATTAACAAGAGTCGGTTTAAGATGCGCCCTGAATGCCAATGATGATATTGATGTTGTAACTGAAGCAGAGAATGCCGCATCGGGTATTGCCGAAATCGAAAAAACTAAACCCGATGTAGTCCTGATGGATTTGGGACTTCCCGGCATGAATGGTATTGAGGCTATAATCAGCCTAAGAAAACTTTCAAAAACTATGAAAATTATCGTTTTGACTTCTCACGACAGGGAAGAAGAAGTCTTGGCGGCTTTGAGTTCGGGAGCAAATGCTTATTGCCTGAAAGATATTGATCCCGAAAAATTAGCCTCCGTAATAAGAGATGTAAATAACGGGGTATGCTGGCTTGACCCTCTGGTTGCAGGATATGCGCTGAGATCGCTGCCAAAAATCGAGAACCCCGCACTTGTGGGTGAAAATGCCGCACATCATACGCAGGTTCCTTTGACAGAAAGAGAATGCGAAGTCTTGAAACATCTTGTTGAGGGAAAAAGCAATACCGAAATCGCAAAAGAATTGATTGTAAGTGTTCATACGGCAAAAGCGCATGTTTGCTCGATTTTGCAAAAGATGAGCGTAAATGACAGAGTACAGGCTGCAGTAAAAGCGGTACGAGAAGGAATGGTCTGAATATTTAAATTCCTCCCCGATATGGGGAGGTGAGAAGGGGTCTTATCCCGTAAGGGTATCGTTGTTGTGATAGAAACCCCGACCTACAATCTACTTTCATCGGTGCGAAGTGCAAGCGCACCCTACATTATTGCCATCTTTCGCTATCGCTCAAGATTGCCTTATGTGCGCATGGTGATATTTTCCCTCCCCCCCCAAGGGGCGGAGTAAAATGAATTTGTAACTCACTTATGAACTTATAAACTTATAAACCTATAAACTTATTGCTACGACAAGGTGATTCTTCGGCTCTGCCTCAGAATGACCGTAATCAACTTATAAACTTATAAACCATTCCCTACGATTTCTTCAATGTTGCCATGATTTGAGATATCTCCTGCTCTGCTTTGTCTGCGTTTGCTAATGCGGCATTGGCAGCGCTTGCATCAGGCATCCGGTCAACATAACCTACCGGGGACGGAATATATGTTCTGACAGGTTCCATTGTCCCGTTTTGGTTTTGAGTATTGTTGTTTTGATTATTTACCGTTGTTGTGGTTGTCGTGGTGGTTGTTGTATTTTGAGTATTATTTTGCGTATTCGGAGTTTGACCGTTTACGGTTTGTTTAATCAGGTTTGAATCGGGCAATTTGTTCGGATTTGTTTGTGCGGGCGCAGCATTATTTATGGGATTTTGTGCCGTCTGAGTTTGAGTATTTTGCGGCTGCTGCGGTGCGTTTTGAGTTTGCTGATTTGCCGTTTCGTCTTCTTTATCTTCATCAAGTACGGAATTTGTCGGTTTGCCGAAGATTAAATGAGCCGTTTTGGTTGCTGCTTTAACAATAATCGGCGTTGCAACTCCAAGAACCAGCCACAATCTTAACGGAACACCTACAAGGTTTGTATTGGCAATTCTGCGTAAGATATTCAGGTTGCCTTTTTTAGGTGATAAATACGGTTTGAAATGATCGTTGCCCATATTTATAATGCAGCCGAGTTTTTGTAAAGGTTTTTCGTACCATTTTAAACCTTTGGTATTCAAAAGTGCATCTACGCCTTTTTTCGCATTTTTCCAATCGGTTTTTGATGCAAAACCTTTCATAGCATTTTTAGCGTTTACTTTTGCCTGCTCTGCAAGGTATTTTGCTTTTCCTGCGGCATCTGTTCCGAGGTATTTCAAACCGCCTGCTTTGTAAACGCCGACAAGCCCTAAAGTCATTGCGATAAAGTATGAAAAATCATTGACAAATCTTTCCGCAAACGTTTTAACATGTTCGCCTTTAGGAGCTTTTGCCGTGTGATAGAGCATATCTGCAAAAATCATTGCTTGCATAAACGGAGCCAATTTGCCGCCTGCAAATCTGTTTGTCGTACCTTCAACAAGCCAGCCGAAATATTTGGGAAGAATTTTCCCCAGATGTGTTGCGTTGCCTGTGCCTGTTGCGGCTTTGTATTTATTTAAGTATTCGCTTAAACTTGCTTTTCTTCCGAAGAAATGGTTTTTCAATTTGCCTAATTTGTCTGAACTTCTCCAGATTGAAACGTGCAAATCTTTACCGTTTGCGGTTGCTTTTTCAAGCGCACTCATAACTTCTTTGGTATGCTCACTCAAGTCTTTCATAATGGTATCAAACTGTTTGACGGAATTAAATCCGAGTTTTTTTACCTTTAAGACTTTTGCATATTTTTGTAATTTATCTAAAGAATTACCGTATCTTTTTATGGTATTTTCGGGCAAACCGAGGCAGCGAAGTTCTTCTTTTTGAAGCTCAAGAGCAACTTCTGCCGGTGTTTTGCCTTTCAGACCGTTTTTGAAATTCTCGATAAATTCTGGGTGTCCGCTGTATTTGTCGTATTGTTCAAGTTTTTCAAAATGGTTTGCTTTGCCTGTGGGAATAAATTTGAGGAATTTACCGTCGGCACCCGAAATCGGTTTTGTGTATTCTTCAAAGATATTTTGCATATCCATTGATACAAATCCGGGAAGTCCCTGCCAAGGCATTCTTGCAAAGTTCCACGGAAATCCTTTAGACGGAGATGCGGAGTGATTTTTCAAGGTATAAGCAAGTTTGCTTGTTTGAGCTTTTTTATTAAACCATGTATCAAATGCGGTTAATTTTTTTTCAATGAATTTGCCGAGTTTGGTGTTGCGTGAGAATTTATCGCCCCAACCGCCGAGTTTTCCGAGGATAGTTTTATCGTATTGACCTTCGCATTTCGGGCCGAAATAATCCATAGCCTGCCCGATACCGTAGCCGATACCTGTTGTCAAAGCAAGGGTAGTCAACGGGTCTGCATCTTTTGAAGCGTTTAATCTGTTATTTACATAACTGTTGCCCGCAGTTTGTTTAGCCTGTTGCAGGGCTTCATTTCCGCCTTGCATAGCAGGGTTTTGAGGTTGGTAATACTGCCCGTTGTTATAATTATTAAATGGATTAATCTGTTGTCCGGTCATTCTACTTCCTTGTTTCCCTTACCTTATATAATAATAAAAACATTTTGAGCGCAAAATTTGCCTAGAAATAAAGTTTTAAGTAGATATGTAAAGTTTTGTAACGAAAAACCTTAAATGTGGAATTTCGGAAGTTGTATATACTTTATATATACAAGAGAGCAATAAAGACGAGAGAGGCAATAAGATGGCTTTAAAGAATTTAAAAAAGATTGATAAAAAATTGCAAGACATCTATAAAGATCAGGTTACAACAACAGTTGCTGTTCAGCCTCAACCTTTTGTAGACAAATCAGAATTATTGTTAGATCAAATGAATTTTATCGCAGCATATAACAAATCGTTGCTGCACATCGCATAAAAAGTTTTTTATTATATTATTCCAATTTAATTTTTCCCCTACAAATTTTATCCCTGATTTCATCACGAAATCAGGTTTTTTTTAGCCCGAGCAGAGGAATGAGCGTATGCGAAAGGTGAGCAATTATGGCTGTAATGAATATTCAGCCTAATTGCGAACGGTTCTGTTTAATGCGAGGGCGTAGCGTGAGCCGATGTGGAGCAACGGGTAGACCTGCGATGAGCAGGGCAAGCAGGTTGCGTAACATAATATACCGCCGTTGCAAGTGTAGCGATAAGCGGAACGAGCGAAGCAATCTTTGATTGCACAGGCGGAAAAGCCCGAGCAGAGCCATGAGCCCCGTAAGGGGCGAAAGTCCGACAATTATGTCAAAATGAAGATTACACAGGCGGGGAGAGCGAGAGTCGATGAGGGCAGCATAATACCACCGCTGTTCCAAATCTATGTACTGTTTGGCAAGTATGCCCAACCTACTTTCTGATGTGCGCATGACAAGGCGATTCTTCGCTTACGCTCAGAATGACGATTTCTGTTTCCCTCGCCCCCTTGGGGAGCAGGGAAGAATTTCAACTTGAGCTTTTGCGAAAGTCAAAAATTCGGAAGAGGGGCTATTAGTTAAACTTGTCCGCATTTTGTAGCCCCTTTCCTGTCCTGCGGACATCCTCCCCCCAAGGGGTGGAGGAAAATGGTAACTCACTTATAAACCTATACTTTTGTCGGTGCGAAGTGCAAGCGCACCCTACTCTTTTTTCATAGGTGCGTTAGCGAACGCACCCTACTGAAAATCACTTATAAACTTATGAACCTGTAAACTTATCAAGCAATTTGAGAACGACATTTGAGGGTAAGCCGATAACATTATCAATATCGCCGTAGACCGATTTTACATACCAGTCGGGCAATTCCTGTATGCCGTAGCTGCCTGCTTTGTCAAACGGTTTGAAATTATCAAGGTAATACTTTATTTGCTCATCTGTCAGTTTTTCAAAAGTTACATAGGTTGTATCAGTTTCAACTTCCGATTTCAAATCTTTAGAACTAACCACGGCAACCGCCGTTACAACAAAATGTGTTCTGTCAGAAAGCATTTTCAAGTCGTCATAAGCGTTTTGGTAATCTTTCGGTTTGCCTAAAATCTTATTATCAATGACAACTATTGTATCTGCCCCGATAACAAGCTTTTCGATGTGTTTTTCGTGCAATTTTTTTGCAACGTCAAGTGCTTTATTATAAGCAAGTTTTTTGACAAAATCATAAGAGAAAACCGTCTGCGTATGAGGTTCATCATATTCAGACGGTATTGTGTCAAAATCCAATTTCATTTCTTTCAAAATTTCTGTTCTTCTGGGAGAAGAAGAAGCCAGAACGATTTTTCCCATTTTGTTCTCCTTATTTTTGATAAATTCATTTTACCAAAAACAAAAGAGAAAAACTTTTTTTAACTTTGACCCAGCGACCTTTGATATCTTGCTGTTCGTGCATTTATTGCATAACATGCGATATTCAATCGTTGTCTTAAATTAACCATATTTCTCATTGTTGCAGCATAATCATCCATTGCTTCCATCATTTTTTCCGGATCAACCATTGATTCTGTTGCATCGTGATTATCAACTTTTTCTTCCTGATACTTTTGAACTAACATCCTATCGATGTAATCTTCGGCACCTATACTCATATACGGTATCCTCCCTATTGATTTTGACTATACTTGTGTTTTTTAAATCATCCTATCCCTTAAGATACAATCCCAAGGTTTCCTATATTTTAATAAAGTATTTTGCGATGCGAAAATTGCCTTTTTTTCTCATGTTTTGCTTAATATAAGTTAACAATTAAACTGAAAGCATTATTAATACTAAAAAAGAAAGGCTTGAATAACAAACCTTTCTTTTTTTTAATTTGTGAAAATCATTAGCTGCTTAGTTTTCAAAACTTGCAACCGAGATAAAACTCAGACACTCGTCGAACAAATCTTTGATAGGTTTTTCAATTGAAACCTTGTTGGGGGTAAACTTCATCTCTTTCGTGTCCATGACTTTTGCTTTGTTGTCCATGCTTAAATACTCCTTATTTAATTTTTCACAATGTAAATCTGAATTGTCTTTGTTTGGTTGTTCAACAAGTAATATGTCGGTTTTTTTTCGTAAAACTTTAAAGTTTTGATTTCTTTTTTTACAATAAATTTACAAACCCCCGCTATCATGAGGTTTTGAGAGTTTACAAAGCTTAATATTTATGGAAATGCTTGTTGTGGCGCATATCCTGCTTGATTGTCATCTTGTTTTGCTAAAGATAAACAGGGTATAGACTTATTTTATTTTTTGTGTCATATTAATTACTGATGTACAGAATATAGGAGATAGGACAATAGCTATACCAAATACCAGATCAAAGGACAGAAATATTTTAAACGAATACATAAGAGCAAGAGAAGTAAGATTAATTGATGATAAAGGGGAAAATCACGGAGTTATTCCGACGTCAAAAGCTTTAAAGATGGCGCAAGAAGCAGATTTAGATTTGGTATTGATAAGTCCTAACCAAAATCCTCCGGTTGCCAAAATTCTTGATTACGGCAAGTATAAATATGAATTGGCTAAAAAAGCGAAAGAAGCCAAGAAAAAACAGCATGTTGTAGAAATTAAAGAAGTCAAAATGCGCTATAAAATCGACACACATGATTATGAAGTTCGTTTAAAAGCCGCAAGAAAATTTATTTCACAGGGCAACAAGGTAAAAGGCGTGATAATGCTTAGAGGCAGGGAAATGCAGCATTCAAACCTTGCATTTGACTTGGCTCAAAAATTTATCAAAGATATGCTTGAAAATTCGGAAATGACCGCTGTATTGGAGAAAAAACCTCAATTAGAGGGCAGAAACGTAACGTTTTTCCTTGTCGGTCAGGGTTCTAACTAAAATCCTTGACATCCCGTATTGAGCGGATAAAATAGTTTATGTACTCTTTTTGAGTATGCGTTTTTAAGCTCAATAAAAGCTTTGAAATATAATTAAATAGAAATATGCCGCAATAACTCCCGTCAAGTGGAGTGAAACGGAACGGAGTTAATAAAACGTAGAGCTTGCTCTACCAACTCCAATAAGACAATTTAATAAGAATATGCCGCAATAGCTCAGTTGGTAGAGCAAGGGACTGAAAATCCCTGTGTCCTTGGTTCGATTCCGAGTTGCGGCATATTTTTTTTGTCCTTATATAGCAAGGGTTTTAGCCAATACAGGGATTTTATATTTTTTCATTTAAAATTAAAATGGTACAAATTTGGTACAATAAAAAAATAAAAACCTATAAAAAGGATAAAAGTTTTTGCCTATTTCCATGCCTGCAATATTACGGTTATAAGCAATAAAAAAGAGGGTATATTCCCCCCTTATGCTTGAATCTTATTTATATTTTCTTTTATTGCTTTCAATCTTTCGCAAATACTAATTTTAAACGTTCAATCTTTAAATTAAGACCAAATATTTTCAAAAATTTTTCATTATCCATAGTTTAAATTTATATTCTTGACTTTTTAAAAGCCATAATTTACAATTTATCATGTTAAACTACAGTTTATGGGAGAAATATTATGAAACGAGGTTTTACATTAGCAGAGGTTTTAATCACTCTCGGCATTATCGGGGTTGTTGCGGCTATGACAATCCCGACATTGATATCAAAAATCCAAAAACGCACTATAGAAGCCCAAATTAAAGAAAATTACGCAATGTTAGCTCAAACAATGCGATTTGCTGAATATGACGATGTAGGAAGTTTGCCAATCTCCGCAAACAATACTGCCAGCATGAAAAAATGGTTTGACCAATTTCTTGCACCTTACCTAAAAGTTGAGCAAGTTTGTTTTCAAACGGCAGGATGCTGGCATAAAAGAGGAGTTGTTAAAACTTTAAATAACAGGGGTCCGGCATTTGAAACAAATGTCGGAAAGGACGAAAGTACCATTGGATGGGCAACCATGACATTTAGAACGGCTAAAGGGGCGTATTTTAACATGGATGGAAGTTCTCCAGGAACTACACAAAGCCTTTTCGGAGTTAATTCAAAAGTTCCGACATTACAATTTTATTTTGATGTAAACGGGGATAGACAACCTAACAAAATCGGCAAAGATATTTACATTATGATTTATGACCCGGATAAAGGGTTTGTTCCCGCAGGAAGCGATAGAACTTTAGCTCAAATCAAACAAAATTGCGAAACAGGGAACGGCTACTGGTGCTTAATCTACGTAAAAAATAACGGCTGGGTAATACCTGAATCGGTATGGAAACGTAAGAAGTAAATACTATTATTTTTCTCTTTGTGTTAAAATAAAAGCAAAAAGAGGGACATAAGTATGGGACAAACTTTAGTTGAAAAAATTATATCTAACCACACTGACCATAGTGTTAAAGCAGGAGAGCTAGTTATTGCAAATGTTGATGTTTGCGCTGTTCAAGATGGTACAGGCCCTCTTACAGTTCAAGAATTCAAAAAACTGGGTAAAGACAAGTTGAACAATCCTGAAAGAACAATTCTCTTCATTGACCACGCATCACCTAGCCCGAAAAAAGAATTATCTAACATGCACACCGTTCTAAGAGATTTCGCAAGAGATTATGGTGCTGTATTATCAGAAGTAGGAAGTGGGGTTTGCCATCAAAGATTAGTTGAAACTTTTGTAAACCCTACAGAAATCCTTGTTGGTGCCGATTCTCATACTTGCACCTCAGGTGCATTAGGAGCTTTTGCAACCGGCATGGGCTCAACTGATGTTGCGGTTGCGATGGCTTTAGGCAAAACTTGGCTCAAAGTTCCACAAACATTCAAAATCGTTGTTAGTGGGAAATTCAAAGACGGAATTTGCTCTAAAGATTTGATGCTTCACTTGATTGGTATGATTGGTGCAGATGGTGCTACTTACAAAGCTTTAGAATTCTGTGGAGATACAATCGACAATATGTGTATGGCAGAACGTTTTACACTCGCTAATATGGCTGTCGAAGCTGGTGCTAAATGTGGGCTTTTTGTTCCAGATGAAAAAGCAAAAAAAATGCTTGATGAACTATAAGGAATTGAATAAATGATACTGACACCAAAACAAGAAAAATTTTGCCAAGAATACATAAAATGCGGGAATCAGTCTATGGCTTACCGAATTGCCTATAATACCGATAAAATGAAGCCCGAAACAATAAATACAAAGGCTTATGAACTTATGCAAAACGGTAATATTACGGATAGGATTTCAGAATTAAATAAGCAAATTGAAAATGATAATATTGCTACGGCAAAAGAAATACAAACAATACTCACACAAATTTTAAGAGGGAATATAAGCGAGCAAGTTCCTTTAGTCATAGGAAAAGAGATTATAAATGCCAATAAAGAAGCCACTCCGAGAGATAGAATAAAATCCGCTGATTTACTCTCAAAAATGCGGGGTTATTACAATATATCGGTTAATGTACAAGAACAAATTAAAATTATTGATGATATATAAAAGAGGTATTTCATACAGTATAAAAAGCCCTATTTTGAAAGTTTGTTACTTCTTATATGTATTTATACCTCTTATATATAAAACTCTTAAATTTGAGCATTATTCTTTTGTAATTATCAAGTTTTTTCTTTTGCTTGTTTTTGTTTTCTATAATTCAAAAGATTGTTTCTTAATTTGCTTTTTCTTTCATCAGATAATTTGCTTTTGTAGGTTTGGGAATCAAACTCAATTCCTAAACTCTTACAACATTCTTTGCAATACTTCCATTGAGGAGGGATTGTTTTTGCATTAGTAATATCTAAATCAGTCCAAGCATTATTACACTTTTTATTTTTACAATAATGTACTACATAAGACATTGTTTTTACCTCCCTTATATGTTGTTTTACTGTTATCTAATATTGTGGATATTTCTATTTGCATTTTTATTTCTTCTTTCATTTTCATTTTCATTTCTATTTCTATTTCTATTTTCCATATGAAAAACATATGAAATTCATATGAAAAACATATGTTATTTAGTGTTTTTGGTTTTGCCTTGTCTGTTTTTCCTGCGACTTTCCGCATATGCTTTGCGTTTTATGATGATTTCTTCAAGCCATTCACTATATATGCAATCATTTTCATCAATCGCAAAAAGGTTTAAAACATCATCACTTATGCCCGATTGATTAAACTGCAGGCTTAATGTCTTTTGGTCTAAATGCCCCCTTTGATGTTGGAGGGATAAGAGGGTTATATATTCCCCTCTTTCCTCCATTGTTAAGGATGTGCATTGAGCAAGAAAATCGCTTGTATAAAACAATATAGCGGGGTCTTTACTCATTGTTTATCCCCCTTTTGTAATGCTTTTTCAATGGTTTTTCTTAAATAGTCTTTCCGTTTAAGGCATTTATCTTTATGCGTTTGGTCTTTTTGCATAAAATAGGGGCTATTTAAGAAATATTCTTTTATTAAGCCATAATCTTTAAACCAATGAGCAAGTTTTGAGCAAAATCCTAAATCGTTTGCACTTTCATCATTTATAGGTCTTATGCCGTTGTAGTATTTTTGCAAAGGTTCATCAACACTTAAAGCAAATTGAAAATGCTCTTTATAGCCCTGTAATTGTTTATCTGAAAATATCTTTTTTATAGGTTCTTGTAATGTTTCTGTTTTACATTCTATTTTTGAAAAATACTTATTATAAACAGTATCGCAAGCATTTTGCCTATGCATTATGCCTTTATCATTTATGACATTCCCCGACAAAGTAAAATAATGGTCTTTATCGTACATTTCAAGGCATTTACACCATTTTAGATTATTGTTTTTGCATACATTCCCTTTTTTATGTGCATAGAATAAAATATGAATCCCCTTGCCGTTAATTGATATTTCTGTATAACTATCAATTATATTTATAATTTCCAATGCTTCAGGGGTAATATTGCCGTTTTCGTCAATACATTCATCAATATCAATCCCGCATAAATGTCCTTTATTTGTATCAGTAAAAACAATTCCGACACCTTTATATAGTTTGCATTTTTTGGAATAAGATAATGCTTGTTCTAAACTTCCCCAAGTGTTTGGATTATTTGTTTTTGCATAACCAAAGGCAAAAGGCAAACAAGGGGCTTTTTTTGAGTTGAAACAAACAAATATTTTTTGCTCTTTAAATACATCCTCAATTATCTTTATTCCCTTGTTTATCGTTTCTTTATCTGTTATAATATTGTCATAAATGTTATTTTTGCTCTCAGCAATGAGGGCATTTGTTTTGTTTGCCATAAATTTTACCTTTCTTTCCTTACTTGTTGTTTTGTTCTTCTAACCAATTAAAAAATTCTGCGACTTTTACATAAATCCTGCCACCTATACGCCTTATGCACTTGTCTATTCCATATTTGTTATGGAATATCATTTGCCTAAAGGAATTTAAGCGGGGATATTCAAAATAATTGTTCCATTCACTAACCAAGACTAAATCCATATTTTGAATTGTCTGCGGTAGTTTTACATTTTGTAATTCTGAATACATAAAAATACCTCCGTTTTGTCTGTTACTTTGTATAAAAGGCAATTAACCTTTTATATTTTGTAGTATAGAGTTTTACAAAACGGATACTATTTTTGGAATTTTGTAGATATATATAAAATATGCCTAAAGCAGGCATTATAAATGCATTTTGTGTATTTATATTGCAAAACAAAAAGTTCTAATATTCAAAAATTATTATAATATCGGTTAATTTTATTATTTTTTGTAGTCTAATTTATTATATTTGCAGTATGAATTTTTATGTAATAACTTGATTTCTTTATTTGTATTTATTCTGTAAATATCTTCATTGCCCTCAAATTGCTTATAGTAAGTATCAATATAATTGTATAATACTTGTCCTTTAATTCTTGTTGTTAGCATAGGGCTATAATCATCTCTATAAGCATTTATTATTGTCGTTAATAAAGCATTTAACTCTTCTTTAATAAAAGATGTTTCGGATACAATTTCTTTATTTATAACATAACTAAAGATTTTTTGAGCAATTACAGGCAAATCATTATTAGAATCAAGTAATTTTTTTTGATATCTTTGTAATACTTTAATTCTATTTTCTTTTTTTGGTGTCGGTTTAAAAATTACTCTACCGTTTTCCTTAATTTTTAACTGTTTATATTTTTTCATTATTTACCTTACTAAACATTTCATCTGTTGTACTTTGTAATAATTCAGCCGTATGCTTTTGGGTTAGATGTGAATATCTTTTAACCATTTGCATAGTTTTATGCCCTGTTACTTGCGCAATATCGAGCAAACTCCCTCCATTCATAGCAATATGGCTTGCGACTGTATGCCTTAAATCGTGAAATCTGCAATCAATACCGGCACTTTCAAGAACTTTATAAAACCTTACCCGCATATCAATAAGTTTTTTGCCGTCTTTAGTTGTAAACAGATAATCGCTTTTGATGTTACGAATCTTTTGAAATTCTTTTAACTCTTTATAAACCTTATCCGACATAGGCACACCCCTATTTTCCCCGTTTTTAGTGTTCATAAAGTAAAACTGTTTATTCTTAAAATCAATATATTGCCACCTTAATTTATGGATTTCTGAATACCTTGCCCCCGTTGATAATGCTATCAATACAAATAAATGCGTTTCCTTGTTGTAGTTTTCCCCTTTTATTTCATAATTCAAGCAAGCATTTAACAATTTATTGATTTCATCAGGCATTAGGAATCTATCCTGTTTTGCCGTTTCCGTAAATTTGCGAACTTTCAACATAGGATTTTCTTCAATCCAGCCCCATTCTTTGCACCCGAAAGACAAAACTATTGATAAACAAGCCATATATCTGTTAGCTGTTGCCCCTGTTCTTGTTGTTCTTCCCCCTTTTGGTTTTGGGCTTGTTTCTGTAACTAATTTTTCTTTACATTCAGATAATAAAGCGGGGGTTATATTTGAAAGTAAATACATTCCTATATGTTGTTTCCACCATTCTAATTGCATTTTATATTTCTTATGGTCTGTTTCCTTGCGTTTTGGCAATTCTATTTCAATATAACGGTCTATAAGGTCATTAAGTGTATGTTTTTTAGCCTCATAGTCGTTAATATGCTTTCCCTCTTTCATTAAGGGTTCATTCTGTCCTATCCATTTACGAGCGGATGTAATTTTATCAAAACTTGCTGTCATTGTAGGATATCCTTTTACCCTTATAACGGCTTTATATGTAATAGTTCCGTCTTTTTTAGTTCGCTTTTGAATAGTTGCCATAATGCTTTACACCTCTTTTATAATTTTTTGGTACAATTTTGGTACAGTAAATTTATAAAAATCTATAAAATTATATAAAAAAGTATAAAGGATAAAATGCTTAAAGTCAAGCAATATCAAGAAAATTCTTATTACAAGTTTTTATAAGGTTTTATAAAAACACCGTCTGAAAATCCCTGTGTCCTTGGTTCAATTCCGAGTTGCGGCATATTTTTTTATATAGGACGCAAAGCAACGTCAAATATTATATTCAATCGCTTAGTTTTAATATAACTAGACATGCAAAATAATAATGTCTGATACGCAAAATAATAAATTTCAAATTTAACTGTATTAGTTCAATCACTTTGACAGGAACGGTTAGTGTAGTTTTTATGTCCGTTTTGATTTAGGAGTGTTTTCGTCATTGTGAGCGAAGAGTGGCAATCCATCTGATTTTCAGCTATCGGAAGCGAGTTGATTATCCAAAATCCAACATGGACTAAAACGGACTTTAAACGGTCATAAACGGACATCGAAATTTGAACAAATTCATAAAACCCAAACACAGTCTAAATATCAGCCAAGAAAATTATGTCCAATTGTGTCCAATTTGAACAATTCGGTGCAAATAATTGCACCCTACAGGCTAACTATCCATTCAAATATATCAAATTCTTTTGTTCTTTTGTTCCCTTCAACAAAATCTCAAAAATTTCTCTTGGGGTACTTTTTTCACCTATTCGTTGTGTGCTCCAAGTATTAGAACATTCACCAATTTTTTCAACATCTGAAATATTAATTTTATCTTTGTAAATATATTCTATAGCTTCTTTTCTTTGTTTATACAAATTAGCAAATATTGCTTTATCGCCATTGGTTAAATGATTTAAAGTTTCTGCACCATACTTTTTTTCTATAAAGTGTAATATCGAATCAAATAATGCTTGTTCTGAAGATTTATATTTGCCTGTTTTCAATAATTCCATCGAATATCTGTTTATTGCATCTTCTCCATATTCTTGTATAACACCCTTTTGTGCAGCAAATAGTCTTTTTTGACTTCGTATTAACAAATTTTCAATATTTAATTTTGAAGTAGGAATCCTAAGTAATACGGCATCATTACACCCGCAATGATGTAATAAATGTTCTAATAAATTTTTACCTCTATTGTTATCAAATTTATTCCATTCCTTGAAAAGGTTTTGTATATCAGTAAAAAATATGCCATTCCCAAAGGCTGGATCATAACTAAGATTTATAACCCCGTCTTCTAGCATTTTTTCGTAATTTTGCTTACTTGTTATATGATATATAAATCTTGGAATTTTGTGTTTCCCAACAACTTTTGATAATTGTACAGTATCTTTTTCCAAGGCGGGAACATATTTTAAACCTTTAAAATTTATGGGTTTTTGGATAGGTTTTGAACATAGCAAACTTTTGGCAAGTTTTCCGCCACGTTCAACCATAAAATTAATTGCAACTTTTTGTATTCCCATAAAAAGTCCTTATTCCCCTAGTGTAAATATATAAAGTATTTTTGTTTACAGAAATTGCTTTATTGTAACGGGAATTATCAGGATTGTTACAAATCAACTTTACCAAAAAGAGCAAACTATCTGTCTAACAAAATCATACCATCTGTCTATTTACAGTTAGTTTGATATTTTTTTGTAAAGTCCGCTTGTTGTTTGAGTTTTAGCGGTCGGAAGTTGTTTAATTATAGAATTATCAAACTAATCTTTCTTGCACTTTATCTGCATTTTAACTGCTCGCACTTTCACTTTATTTTCAATGCTTTTCGGTAGTTTGATATTTTACGGTTAGTTTGATATTTTGCGGTCATTTGAAATTATTATTGAACATATTTTGACACAATGGTCGGAAGTCGGTTGATTCATAATGTCAGAAATGTCCAATTTTGGCACCCAAAATGTCCGGAAAAAGACTTTAAAAAGAGTTAATATAATGCTCAAAGCCGACAATATTTGAATCACACAAAAGGACAAAAATCGAACTTTTGCTTATGAATCTAAATCTTTCTTTAAATCATCTATGTTATCGTTATTTATATTATCCGGATTTGCTAACAATTTTTGTTTCATTTCTGCTAATGATTTTTGAACATCTAAATCAGTACCTATTGCTTTATTTATTTCATCATCAACCGACGTTTCAACTAATGCAACTTCTCCATATGCTTCTGCTAAATTTTCTTCCGCACTTATTCTTGTTTTCATGTCCTCTATCATTGCCATTGTTGAATCAGAACCAATTGTTGAAAGCTGTTGATTTACTTTTTTAGTTGTTTTCGCAACAGTAGCCCTAGCTTTTAGTGAATTGTATTCATTTTCGGATTCTTTAATTTTATTTTTTAATTCCAGTATTTTTTTACTCATTTGTTCTAAAGAAGCATCATAATTTTTAGCATCATTAGTTAATCTTTCTACTTCTTTCAATGCTTCTTGTCTTTTTTTGAGAGCTTCTGATGCAAGTCTGTCAGCTTCTGATTCATCAAGTTCTCCGTTTTTCGCTTTTTGTAGAAGAATCATAGCTTTTTGTTCATAATCTGCAGCAATTTGTTTTTTTGTTTCCAATTCTTTCTTTGTACCAATTGCAATTGCTTTTATTTGAGCAACACTTTTCATTGAGTCATCAAAATCTTTTTTCAAATCACGAATTCCTTGCTCGATAAGTTTTACAGGGTCTTCAAATCTTGATAAAAGAGCATGTGCTTCTGATTGAAAAAACTTTAAAATTCTAATTAGTAAATTCATAAAAACTTCCTTTCAAAATATGTATATGCTTCATTGATTTGTCTTGTTACTTCTTGTGCTGACTTTAATTTCTCAGGTTTATTTTGAAATAAATCAGGATGGTATTTTTTTAGCAATTTTTTATATGCTTTTTTGATACTGTTAAAATCACTTCCATATTCTAATTCTAAAATTTTGTAATATTTTTTTTCAAGTTGATTTTCTTCACTTGGAATTGTTTTTGAATCACTATAATAAATGTCATCATATGAATCCATATCTATATTAATATTTTCTTCTTTATGATTTATATTGCTTTTTATAATATTTTCAATTCTTTTGAATAAACTCATCTTATATCCATACTCTGCATTGTTTTAAGAAACCATAATCAAGAACATTGAATTTAGCTTTTAACAGTTCTTTGTATCCATTAGGATTTCTTGTGTATATTATATCAAAATATCCGTTATTTTGTTCAAGGTATTTTACGAAAGTTTTTACATTTTTATTATGTCCTGCTATACATTCAGGCACGGCAATATATTTTTCGCCTTGTTTTAATATATACCTATTTTTATCATTAATACTGAAAATTTCACTAAAAGCATTCATAAAAATATTTCTTTCGTAGTTATTGCAACCGGAAAGTGTTATATAAAATTTAGAATTTAATTCTGTGTTGAACACCAAGTTCATATTATAAAAATTTGTCTTTATTATTGATAAGTCGTACATTGTATATAATAGACTTTGTGCCAAATTTTTAAGATTATTTTCTTGCTCATATATTAAATAATTGTTACTTATTATGTTTTCATAATCATCAGATATAAAGTTAAAATGATGACAAATTTTTAAAAACAATTTTTCAATGTAATTCAGATTTACTTTTTTTCTTGACGTACTGCATTTTTCTATCACTGGAATTAATCCGTTGCACCACGTCGGTATAATATTGCAAATAATTGTTTGTTGTGTATTTTCACCTAACATGACGTCATAAACTTGAGGAGCCATTTTACTTTCTGTAATATTACTTTTACCGAAGACTTGATTCCACATGTTTATTAAGTTATTTCGATTTTTTGCATAACTCATTATTTTTTTATCTATTGTTTCACAGTTCAGAGAATAAATATCATTTTGTTTAATTCCTAATCTTTCTATACCATTTTGTATTTTGTTATCTTTATAACTTATACCTTCAAATGTATTAAATCTTTTTTCCGCTGTTTGTAAATCTGGGGATTGTTCATTATTTGTAAGAGATACCAAGTGCCAAATATTAGAAGTTTTATTCGGATTATTTTTGTCTATTCTTAAAGCTCTACCTCGCATTTGATTTGATAACATGAAAGAACCGACAACGGATGCTATTATAAGAGTATTTACACAAGGAGAGTCCCAACCCTCACCTAAAAGTGCAGACGTACCGATTAAAATATTCATATAACCTTTTTCAAAAAGTTCGGTAATAATAGATACAATATCAATATTTCCATAGGTTTCAACTCTCACATAGTTTGCATTAAATTCTGTAGTTAAAACTTTTGAAGATTCAATATTTCTATTATTTAAAATTGAATACAATTCCTCTTTAGCAGTTTTTGGTATAACAATAAGAGAGCCTGTTAATATTCCGCAATTAATTTTTATATCTTGGAGTTTATCAAAAACTGATAAAATATTTACACCTTCACTATCACCTTTACCTATATAATCCAGCAGTATAACTTCTCTTAATTGATTTTCAAGATTTTTAAACTCGCAATCAGTAATATTATATATGGCCTCTAATTTATTTTTACTTCTTGCAAAAAGTTTTTTAAAATCCACCTTGCCTGTAAAATCTACCATTTTGCCATTTATTAAGTTATACTCTTTTAATTTACCTTTTATTATAGGTACATTTTTGAATTGTCCGCTAAATTCTCCGATTATTCCGTTGAATAAAATTTCTGCCTGTTCATAATCAAATTTAGGAATTTGTTCAAGTGTTAATCCTAAAAATTCCGTTAGTATTCTTGCGTTCATATTCAGTTCATCTTCATGTAAAAGGTATGAAATAAGTGCAACTGTAAAGTTCGTATTTTTATAGATTATATCGACATTATTATCCAAATTTGTTATAAAAGGGGAACCTTCTATTGCATATAAAATATCAGAATGTTCATTAATATCTTTAAAAAAAGCATTTCTTTTTTCTTCAAAATCAAAAATGATTTTTTGCTCTTCTTCTGTTAAATTTGAAAAATAGATTAAATCTTGGTGCGGACATAAATCACCCGCTTTTACAAGTTCAGGAATTGATATTTCTGCATCAACAGGCCCGCATAAAGATTGATAATTATTCCACTCGGCAGGTGAAACGTCATATGGAGGAGTTCCTGTCAATGAAACAATTTTAAAATTCTCATTATTTAATTCTTTGTATAAACTATTTAAAGTAGCCCACCATTCTGTCCTTAAATGATGAGCTTCATCAAGAACCAATGTGTTTATTTTTAAATCTTTTAATTGTTTTATAAATTTTTCACGTTCTTCAATATTTTTATAAAGTGAATGCAAGCCTTGATAAGTAGAAACAGTTATTTCTGAAATATTTTTGATATCTGTACTTATTAAATCAGAATTAAAATCAGAGGGTAAAAAATTATCCAGAATTCGTTGTTTCCATTGATTTTTTATAGTAATTGTCGGTGCTAAAATAAACGCAGGATTTTTTAATCTTAAAATAACTTCAATCCCTAACGTAGTTTTACCCGCTCCGGGGGCTGCAACAACATTCAGTTTATTGTCATCTAAATGATATTCTAATTCATTAAGGACTCTTTGCTGATAAGAACGCCAACAACCTTTGAATTTAAGTTGGGATATTATAAAACTATTTTTTAATTCCATTATGAAGTTATTTTATTTATATAAAATATAGCATTCATCCTGCAAATAAAGGATTTTTTTATTCGTGGGTTCAAATTCCACAATGCGGGCTTATAATTATCAAGCCTAGTGTTCAAAATAGTCAAACGGCATGTTCTTTTACAAAGGTGCAGAAAATTAGGATTTTTTCTGTCGGAAGTTTGTTAATTACCCCTATCTCAAACTGGACGAAAACGGACTTTGTTCGGACGAAGTTTCAAAAATTTTTAATGGCTAAAATGCAGTAATAGCGGCAACGGACATGTAGTGCGAGATTGGCGGTTACTTTGAGATTTTCGGCAAGTCCGTTTTCGACCGTTTTGAAAAATTTGCACAAAAATCGGGGAAAATGTGTCCGACAATTTTGAGAAAATAAAAAAAATAATTGATACGAAACTGACACAATGCTCGGAAGTCGTGTTCCAATGCTTTATCTTCAGAGGTAAAGTGTTTGTGCCATGAATAATAATGACTTATATATTAATATAAAGGATATCGCAGAGGCTAAAGGTTTAACCTCCACTCGTGCTATTAGATTAAAATTAAATGATCCTGAAAGTGGATATATTTCAAGAGAGGTCAAGGTTAGTGGTGGCACGAGCTATGAAATATTATTTTCAAGTTTAGAACCTGAAACTCAAAAATTATTATTAGAGAGTGAAAAGAAATCAACAGCTCTTATTCCGAGAAATTATCAGCCGGCACAGTTTGTTTCTGATAGTGCAAAATTGACCGCAAACTTCAGAACCAACATTGTAGTTGCTTTGCAAAAATTAAGAAAAAAATATTCAACTAAAAAAGAGGCTGATTCTGTATTTTTAGATTTATATAATTCAGGATTATATTTGCCCAAAGCATATAAATTTATCGGATCAATATCAATCGGAACTTTGCACCGTTGGGTTCAGGCTTTTGAAAAACACGAGTCGGCAGTATGTTTACAACCAAAATATAAATGGACTCGTCAAGGGGAATATAATTCAATATTAAATGATGAAATGAAACATATTTTACTGACATTTTTATTACATCCGAGTCAGTATAATTACTCCTTTTCTTTTTTATCTACTACTTAAAAGCCTTTTAAATGGCTTTTAAACACATCTGTAATTTAATCTTTTCTAAAACAGCAATAATCTGAGATGCTCTTGCTTTAGTTAAAAAACGCAAGTCATCAACGTGGAATTGCTTTTTTATAAACTGGCGCAGAGTTGTTGATTTATCTTCAGCCTTTGAGATGCACGCCCATACAACTTCCAATTTGCGTAGCTGTGATGGTGTTGCCATCTTCTCGTCTCTGCCTGCAAATTCGTCATATTTTTTATAGTTATTTTTTTGAATATACTTTGCATCGTTCTGTAAAATATCAATAAAAATCTCTGCTTCTGCTTGTGTAAGGTCTTTTGAACTGCAAACATCAAAACTTAAAAGCATTTGACGATAAGTATCATCATCAAGTCCTAATACATTTTTAAGGGTATGAATTTTTTTAATCTGATAAGTTGTACTCATAATAACCCTGCCTTTGAAGTTCTCTGCCACGTGCTATACCCAATTGAACCCCGATAATAAAAATCAAAAGTCCGATTAAAAAGATATATAGTGCTTTTTCAAATTTTGAGTATTCGTTCACGTTTCGATCCTTACATTATTATTTGGCTTATACTTGCCTGAACCACATCTTCATTTACTTCCATATTGTTTAATTCGGCAATACGAATTGCTCTGACTAAAAGTTTAGTCAGAACTCTCGTATTACCTGCGCAATAAGAAGAGAGAGCGGGATATACGCTATCTTGATTTGGAAGGAGTTTAGAGATTATTTTGACTTTATCCTCATCTGTTAAAGGATTAAGCTCTGTTTTTATTCCAACTCTTGAATAAAGTTGTGCGTACTCTTTTTTATCGCCCTTGAGGTTCTTCATAAGTCTTGGCATACCGACCAACAAAATGCCAACTTCAGCTTTGTCATAAATCCTGCGCAAAAGTTCTAATGAGGTATATGGTAAATGCTCTGCCTCATCAACTATAATTAATCTGCCGGAGGATTTTAATTTATCAATAATGTCCAACATCATTGAATGGACTGTTCCATGCCCGTCAAATCCGAGTTTTTTGTGAATTTCAGAGAATAATACTTTTGGTCTGTAACCTAAATCAGCCTCAATAAGTACAACTCCTGCGTTTTCATATTTATATCTTTTAACTGCAAAGGTCTTTCCAATGCCGGCCTCACCATAACAAACGCCAATTTCATTTTCAACGTGGCACGTTTTTGCAATATCAAAAACATCATCTGCGACTGTAGTTTTAACAAAATCAAGTGAGACTCTACCTTCACGAAGTTCTTCTATTTCTAAAAAGCGAGCAACTGCATCATTTGGGTAACTGTATTCAGAGATGTTAAAACTTCAAAATGGCTTGGGTGGTTTTTACACGCAGATGCTCCAAACTCCGACCATATATTTCAGGCTTTTTATTATGGAGTCCAACACTTCGGACTCCCTGATGATATTTATCTTGATAACGGTAAAGACTATCGTTGCAAAGATTTTGCAGGTGGAAGGACAAGTTCAATAAAAGTCGAACATAACAGTATGAAAGAGAATTCACTCCTAAAAAATATAGGTATAAATGTGCATTTTGCCCTCCCATATAATGCCCAAACAAAGCCTGTAGAAAGGGACTTCTTAAAAGTTAAGTCGTTCCTTTCAAAAGGTTTTGTCGGGTATAGGGGTGGAAAGATTACTGAACGACCTGAAAAATTAAAAGATGAAATTAAAGCTGATAAAATTATGCAGTTTGAGGATTTTAAAGCATTATTTGATGATTTTATTGAAAATTTTTTAAATAAAAATCCATCAAAAGGCAAAGTCTTGCAGGGAAAATGTCCTGACGAACTGTGGGTGCAAGAATTTACGAATAAAAAAGTCATCAGTAAAGATGCTTTAAAACTGTTCTGTATGCGTACATCTAAAACAATGACGATCGGCCGGAACGGTATTTACGATTCCCAACTTCAATTAACCTATTGGGGCGAGTGGATGATTTGTGAAAAAGGTCGCAAAGTCTTTATTAGAAGAGATATAAACGCATACCAAGAGGCTTGGGTATTTGATGCTCAAACAGAAGAATATCTCGGTAAAGGTAATGTTTATCACGCTGTTTCATTCTTGGCTCAAACAAATGTTGAAAAAGCACAATACAAAGAAGCTATTGAGCGTAAGAATAAAGAAAAGAAAATTCTTAAATCTTATATTAAGTGCAAATATAATCCGTCAAACGAGGAAATAGTCGCTAATTTGAAAAACGGATTAGAACAAACAGAATTTATTAGCACACCAACTGTGTCACAGATTACTAATACAAAAATGGATCAGATTGTAAATCAGGAAAAGAAATCTGATAAAAACTTGCAGTTTAAATATGTGGCACAAGCGAAACCGAAAAAGACTCTCTATCTTACAGAGAGCCAAAAACGTCGTGCTTTGGAAAGGTGTGCAATGTAAGGGGGCATTATGGATTTACAAAACAGATTAAAAGATTTTATCAAAACTAAAAAACGCACGATTTCATCTGTAGCAAAGGCTGTAGATGTCTCAACCGCAACTCTTCACCTTTGGATGAATAATAAATACGAAGGTAATATTAAAAAGATAAGGGAAACAAACCGAACCGTTGAAATTAACTGCAACGTCTATCTGTGCGTGGTCAGAAACCCAACAACTGCCAGCTCTTAAGTTTGAATAATCTCTTGGAATATATGATGCATATTTTTTATTCCAAGCCGCATTTCCAAATCGAGCCATATAAATTGCTTGCTCAGGAATTCTTGATTTTAACAATCTTTCAAATGTTTTATATGAAGGAAATTTTAGGATATCCACGTTGTCTTTATCTTTTGCATATCCTAAAGTTGCTTGCCAACAAAAAAAAGCAGATGGCGCACCTTCTCTTAAATATAAACTTTTATAATATTCATAATAATCATCAGGAATAATTCTGCGCTTATTACCCTGTCCCTTTTTTGACAATAAACCTGCAACACCTGACTCTTCGTATTTTTGTTTTGCATAATATAGTGAGGTGTAGCAAACTTTTTTATCCGGATGTGCAGAATTCCAATTTTTAAGAAATTCAACCGTTTTATTGTACGACATTCCCTCAGTTAAAGTTAAGAGTTGGAGGTATTTATCTGCTTGTTTTCTCTGCCATTCCTGTGCATTATCATAAACTTCAGAATTTAACTGCAAACAATTATTTTGTTTATTAATAAAATTATTATATTTTTTTAAATAAGCAGACGGGAGGGATGAAATCGCAATTTCATAATTCTTATACTTCCCTGATTTTTTAAACCGGCAAACATATTTTTCTGATGCGCAGCCCCGTCTTAGCGTTTCTGTCTTGAACCCTAAAGCATCAGCCAAAGTATTTATATCTACCCATTCAATATTATTCATTGAACTCCTAATCGCAATAGACTTCTTTTAATCTTTGAATAATCCATTTATTGAATTCAGGACTATTCTTTTCTCCTGCAATTAATTTGCTCACTTGACCTTGGGATAGATGCAACTCTTTGGCAATTGATGTCTGTTTGATATCCAATGACATTATAATGTACTTTGTTAAAATAGTTTTTTGAGACACCATTTGATTCAATTTTGCAATTCCTCAACTTGGCACTATTTATAACTATTCGATAATACCAATTTTTTTGTTGCACCGATATTACCCAGCTGTCTAATTGAAAAACTTCCACTTTGGTAATCTTTTCAACTTCGAGTTTTTCTTAACTGCTCGGATAAGTCTATTATATAAAATGCAAATATGCTGAAAAGCCCACTATAAAAGCGTCTGGAATAATTATTCCACTTTTCAAATATTATTTTTAATTTATAATTAAGATGTAACACTTTATATGTGGAATAATCTTTCCATTACAAAACTTAACATTAATAGAATATCTTTCATATTATTAATAGATGAACACATTATTTAGAATAAACAATATCCAATCTCTAATTTATTTAAGCTCATACAATGGTATTTTTTTCCATGATTTTTGAAAGTTAGATATAACTTTTTCTTCTAAATTTAAAATATTAGCAGCTTCAAGTTGAGAAATTCTATTGTCATCGACTGCTTTTTTTACCAATTCAGCCAATCTTCCACTAGAATAAAATTGATTTGATAGTGCTCTAAGCTCTCTACTATTTTCATCAAGATTTGATGCGACTTCTTTTTTCCAATCTATTTTTATACCATATTTTTTTCGATATAATATTCCAAATGTCTTCCACACATTAAAATCAATATTATTCTTTCTTATGTATTCGGATAAGCGATACAGTACGACTTGATAGCTTACCCTAAAAATTTGTTTTACTCTTATAACCCTATCAACAAAATCGCAATTAGCACTTTTATTCCATGCAGATATGAAATCACTATCTGGCATTAAAAAATATGAAGCAAAAGTATTTGCTTCTTTTTCTTCTTTACTATCTTCAGTTATTAAATCATTTTGGACATTGCCAAAATGCATTAAAATATGTCCTAATTCATGAGCAACACTAAAGATTCTTCGTTCAACAGATATTCTATCCCAAGTATTAACTACTATAACCTTACCACCATCAATATCTTCTGCGGACAATCCAAAAAAACTATCTGAATTAAACTGTTTAGCCATGATTTTTATTCCGGCTTTAAATTCAATTAAATTACAGATATCCATTACTGTTTCATCATTTTTTAAATCTAATGCTTCTCTTGCTCTCCGAGCCATTATTATAGGATCATCTGTTGTATTCTCAATATTAGCAAGTCTATATTCAAAATTAGAATTCAATTCTAATTTTTTAACAAGTTCATTATATTTTTCTATCCATAATGAAATTTCATATATAATATCTTCTCTTTTTCTTATATTCTTTTTTTCTAATGCACGAAATCTTATTTTTGAAATTTGCAATTGTGTTTCATTTAATAAGTTCGCAACATCTATATCATATACTTTTGCAATTTTTTCTAATGTTGATAAATTGGGCTTAGATTTCCCACTTTCTATGTTTCTATACGCAAGCAAAGAAATACCAGATTTTTCAGCCACATATTCTTGCGTATACTTATTTGTTACACGCAATTTTATAAGATTTTGTGCAACATTCTCATTCATAGTCACTCCTTTTCACTAAATAGTATATCATTAATAAAAATATTTCAACACATTAAGTTTACTTAACTTAAAATAAAAATATTTATAAATTGTAACAAAAGTTGTAATAATTATTTTTTTTGATATAATTATAAGTGTAATATATAAATAAGCATGGAGAGGGGATTACCTTGATAATTAATAAACAAAAAATCATATTTTACAAGCCTCCCGACTATTTGGTCGGTATAGTCAGCCATTATTGGCAAGGGATACAAAAAGGAAAGGAAAACTCCAACTATGAAACGATTTGTAGTTGAAGAGAACGGAATATTGTACTTGGTTACAAATTACCGTACCGTTAATGGTGTAATCCAAATGTCAAAAGGCAAATTTTGGAAATTTCCTCTAAACAGAAGAAAAGGCACCATATAGGCACCTTAATATAATCATTTTTCTGGAGAACATTTATTGTTCTCCTTTTTTTGTATTTTACCATAGTTTACAATATTTTACAATAAAACATGAAGAAACATGAAGATAATTTAAAATGCATATTTAATAAAATTATCAGAGAGTTTTGAAGTTTTTATCTTTTCAATTTGAAATGTCTGACAGTTAGTTTTGAAATTTTTCCGGCTTAACGACTCGCAAAATTAAAAACTTTCAATTTAATTGTCGGACTTTTCAATTTGTTCTGTCTATTTATAATACAAAGATAAATTATTTTTGCACTTTATTGCACATAATTGCACGAGGTAAATGTTGAAATATATTAGTGGTTTATGGCATAAAACATGCTGAAAAACAAAAATATTAGTGCAAAATAGTGCAAAAATTGAGACAAAAGTGCAAGAATAGTCCGGTAAATCTCAACATTATAAATCTGCCTCAATCGCCTTTTAATTAGGCATAGTTAGGACAAAACTTCCATCGCAACTGTCCTGAAAACCTATATTAAATACGTGTGTGGGTGGAGGTAAGCGGTACCACCCTTACATTAAATCTATGAACTTCTTGGCATAAAAAAAAGATGACCTGACTGTCATCTTATTAAAAAATGGGCCGCAGTGGACTCGAACCACCGACCTCACCCTTATCAGGGGTGCGCTCTAACCACCTGAGCTAGCAGCCCATATACTATTTGATATCTTTACGATATCTTTTAAAATATCTCAAAACACAACAAGCTATTACTTATTATATTTCGCACTTCCTAATCTACTATAAACATTTTTTAAAATCAAGTGGTTTTTTATTTAATTAATTATAAGCATCCGAAAATGCGGTTACATACCGTTTTGAACCGTAAATTTACAGGTTATCGGATTTGTTTATATCATACAAATTTACTCCGCCGACGGATTTATACAAGCCGATTGCCGAAATAAGAGAGTTTATTTTGTTCGAAACACTCTCTTTTTTTATGGTTAAGTAAACTTCTCTTGCAAACAGTACGTCAACATTGTTTCCGTTGCCGATATTTCTGTTATCCATAGCTAAATTGTATAATTTTCTTTCTTTAGCCAGTTTTTCTTGCGCCTCATTATAATTTCTATTTGACGTTTTGTAATCCACAAGGCTTGAATTTATTTCGCTTATCGCATCAAGATATGTTTTTTGAAAGCTGTTCAATGCTTCTTCATAACGGAATTTTTCCATTTTCAACATAGCAAGTTTCCTGCCGCCTGAAAATAAATCCCAATTCGGCGCAATCCCTGCCGATAAAAATTGCGACGGGTTATTGAACAAATTTGATAATTTATAAGCGTTCAAACCTATTTGACCGTAAATCGTAAATGTCGGCAAAAATTCTTTCTTCGCAACCCTTACGTCAAAGCCTATTCTTTTAATATTTGCTTCTTGTTCCAAGTAATCGGGACGGTTTTCTATAATGTTGCTATTATATTCTTCTGGAATATTTTTTAGCAGGGTCAAATTTTTATAGCTGTTTCTTTGTATGTCTTTGTTTGATTCAGAAAGGTAAACATTCAAATTGTTTATTAAAACTTCTTTTGTTTTGTTGTAAATATTTTGTTCCTGTTTCAGGGTATTAAGGTTTTCTTCCTGCTGCAATACTGCCGTAATCGGAGCAAGACCGATTTTGTTTTTGTCTTTTATCATTTGAGTGATTTGCTGCTGCACATTAACGAGTTCGTTTTGCAATCTCAGCATTTCATCTGTTTTTATAAGGTTAAAATAATCCGTTGCAAATGCTGATGTCAGCGAAATATATGTGGATCTTTCTTCCTGTTTGATTATTTCAAGTTGTTGTTTTTTGCTTTTGGTTTTTAATCTGTTTTTGCCCCAGATATCTATTTCGTAGCCTGCTGTAATTGGTAAATAATAGTTATTCTGGGAATATTTTGAAATTTCCAAGTCGCCGTATTGCCTTCTTGCTGCTTGAAAATCTCTATAAATATCGCCTGAAAAAGAAACTCCGGGCAATTCTTGTGCAAACTGCATTCTGACTACCTGTTCGTTTGCTTTAACTTTTAGCGCCGCATCTTTTAAATCATAGTTGCTTTCATAAACTTTTACCAAATTTTGAACCAGATAATCATCGTTAAAATTCTTCCACCAGTCCAAATTCATATACGCAGCCGTATTATTTGCTGCAATTGAGGGTAAACCGATTATTAAATAACTTAAAATTAAAATAAAAAACTTTTTCATATTTCGCCTGCTTAAAAATTTTCCTTGTGTTATAATTATAGCACAAGGATTAATAAATTCAATTTTAGAAGATTAAAGATGGAAAGATTATCACTTGGAAAAAGAGTCGGCACAAATGCGTACACTACGGGAATTTTAGCAAGAGCTCTGGCTTCTCAAATATATTCGGAAAAAGGTTTTGAAGTTACGCCCGAGCAATATTTGATACTTGATCTGCTTGTCGAAAACGGTGAGCTGTACCAAAGGCAGATTTCCGAAATTACCCTCAAAGACAGGGCAAACGTTTCAAGATTTGTGAATATTTTGAAAGAAAAAGAATTAATCGAAAAAATTCCCGAGGCAAGAGGCAGAAGAATTTATAAAATTATAGTAACCCCAAAAGGCAAAGAATTGCGAGATAAAATTCACCCCACCGCTATGGAGTTGCGGAAAATTCTTTCTGTCGGTATTGACCCTAAAGAAATGAAAATCACCATTGCGACCCTAAAAAAGATTTATCAAAATGCAATTGAAAAAGTGAAATTACGAATTTGAGGATTATATTAAAATGAAAGACACAAGACATTTTTATCAGAAAAAGCGAGTAATTACGCTTATGATTTTATTGCCCATAATAATATTGCTGGGCGCCTATGTATCAATAAGGTCGATTTTTTACAAGACAACCGACGATGCTTACGTTGAAGGGCATATCGTAACAATTGCTCCGAGGGTTTCAGGCCCCGTAATAAAGCTTTTCATAGACGATAACGTAAAAGTTAAAAAAGGCGATTTGCTATTAGAAATTGACCCCAACGATTATGCGGCAAAATTAAGACAATCCGAAGCAAATCTTGAAGAAGCCAGAGCACAGCTTGTAAATGCTCAAAATCAGGTTAAAAAGACTTATTCAGAACTTGATTTTGCAAAAGATGATTACAACAGATATTCTCAAAGTTATCAAAAAGGAATTTCTTCAACGCAGGATTATGATTCTGCCAAAACAAAATTGACAACGACCGATTCTGAAAATAAATCCGCAAAAGCAAAATCGGACGAATTGAAAGCTACAATCAAGCGGCTTGAGGCAGAAGTTGAAGAAAATAAATTAAACTTGTCTTATACAAGAATTTATGCTCCTCAAGACGGCAAGATTACAAACCGTACCGTCGAACTCGGGAACTACGTTCAGGTTGCGCAGCCGTTATTTTCAATCGCAAAGGATAATGTTTGGGTTGTTGCAAACTACAAAGAAACACAGGTTGCCAATATGAAAAAAGGGCAAAAAGTAAAAATAAAAGTCGATGCATACGGACGAAAAGTATTTAACGGGAAAATCGATTCAATCCAAATGGCATCAGGTGCCAAGGCGAGCCTTTTCCCGCCTGAAAATGCGGTCGGAAGTTATGTAAAAATCGTTCAAAGGATTCCCGTTAAAATTTTGTTCACGGACGATATTTCAAAATACAACATAGTCCCGGGTATGTCCGTTGTTCCGACGGTAAAAGTGAAGTAAATTGAAAGTTGAAAATGTTGTAAAAGTTTATAAGTTTATAGGTTCATAAGTTAATTACAGGATTTTAATCAGTAAAGCAGGGTGCGCTTGCGCTCTGCACCGAAAGTTAGTCAGGTACTTGCCTGACATAAAAGAGGGTTTACACCCCTCACCCGAATTTCTAACTTTCGCCAACGGCTCAAGTTGAAATTCAACCCTCTCCCTCAAGGGGCGAGGGATAAAAAAGCAGGATGTATTCACTCTCCGCACAATAGAAATGTAAAATTATGGAAAATGCAGCAATACAGGTAAAAAAAAGACGTCATGTTCCGCTATGGTTAATAGCGGTATCAATTCTGCTGCCTACGGCTTTTTCTACCCTTGCAACATCAGCTACAAACGTTGCAATCCCATATATTTCGGGGCACTTTGCGGCAACGGTAGACGAGGCAAGCTGGGTTGTAACGTCTTATATGATTGCAAATGCATGTCTTATTTTGATGACGGGGTGGCTTGAGCATCTGTTCGGGCGAAAAAGGTTTTTGAAAATTTTTATAGGAATTTTCACAATCGGCTCTTGTATCTGTGCTGTTGCTCCGAGTTTGAATTTTTTAGTCTTAGGCAGGTTAATTCAAGGTATAGGCGGAGGTCCTATGGTGCCTATGGCGCAGACAATTTTACTTTCGGCTTTCCCGTCAGGTAAAAGGGGCTTAGCAATGTCATTATTTGGCTTTGCAACAATGGTTTCCGCTATTTTAGGACCGTCTTTTGGCGGATTTATTGTTGATAATTTGAGCTGGCAGGATATCTATATGGTAAATCTGCCTGTCGGGATTGTTTCAATAATAATGATAAGCCGAAATATTCAGGACACCCCGAGAGATTCTCATGCTAAAAAAGTTGATTTTGTCGGAATTGTGACTATGATATTTTGGCTTTTATCAATGCAGATTGTACTTGATAAAGGTCATCAGTATGATTGGTTCAATTGTCCGTGGATATTCTGGTTGTCTATATTTTCATTGTGCTGCTTTACGATTTTTATTGTTTGGGAATCGGGAAATGATGATGCGATAGTCAATTTGAAAGTCTTTAAAGATAAAAACTTTATAATCGGAACGGTTTTGTCAGCAACACTTAGTATGATTGTATTTACGACAATGTTTTTGATGCCGAAATTTTTGCAGAATGTTTTAGGATATACGGCTTTATTAAGCGGCGCAACACTAGCCCCGAGGGTTTTATCCTGCGTTGTTATGACGATATTTATCCCGAAACTTATGAAACTGTATGACAACAGATTTTTGATTGCTCTGGGGTTTTTGTGTATGGGGCTGTCAACGTTTATGTATACAAATTTGAATTTAGATGTATCTTTCGGGTATGTTTCTATTCCGAACGTATTGTTAGGGGTCGGGGTAATTCTTGCGCTGACTCCCGTTTCGGCGTTGGTTTTGGGAACATTGCCAAAAGCCGAGCTTGCAAACGGATCAAGTTTGCATAATTTGTGCAAAACAGTAGGACAAGCGTTTGTTGTTTCAATGTCATCAACCATGGTTGCGCAGCATTCGCAATTACATCAAGGCTTTTTGGTTGAAAATTTGTCAAGATTTAACCTTACGTTTCAGCAAAAAATGGCAAGTTTAACCCATACTTTTATGGGCAATATTTCTAATGTTTACGCAACAACAAAGGCGAATGCGTATATGTATAAACATCTTGTTGAACAGTCGACTTTGTTTGCTTATGTAGATACTTTTGCGGTTGTTGCACTTATGGCGTTTATTTTGATACCTTTTGCTTTTTTACTTAATACGAAAATTAATGATGATTAATATTTTGTAGAATTTATAAGTCTTAATATTTTGCTTGCAAAATTTGTTTGTTCATATTATTATTCTTTCGTAGCCGAAATGGGCTTTGGTATGCCTATGAAGCTTTAGTTACACTTTTAATAAAAAGGAGAACGAAATGCCAAAATTAAAAACACACAGAGCTGCTGCAAAACGTTATAAAGTTACTGCAAGCGGCAAAATTATGAAAAGACAAGCAGGCATCGGACACTTGCTCCAACACAAATCAGGGTCGAGAAAACGCAGAATCTTCAAGATGATTGATGTTTCTGAGTCACATGTAAATTTGGTATCTAAAGAGTTACCATACAAGAAGTATTCAAGATAGGAGCAAGAAAAATGAGAATTAGACGTGGTAATGCCGGTGTTAAAAGACACAAAAAGATATTAAAACTTGCTAAAGGATTTATCGGTGCAAGATCAAGAATATTTAAAGTAGCTAACATTGCTGTAATGAAAGCTCTTAAATACGCTTACAGAGATAGAAGAACCACAAAACGCAATATGCGCAGATTGTGGATTGTCAGAATAAATGCTGCGGTCAGACAAAGAGGCATGAGCTATTCAAAATTTGTTAACGCTTGCAAAAAAGCTAACATTATTGTTAACAGAAAAATGCTCGCTGACCTTGCTGTAAAAGATCCTGAAGCTTTTGATGTATTATTTGAAACTGTTTCAAAATAATTAAGTCAAATAAGTTTTACGGTTTAATAAAAAAGACGGTTTTTAATTATAAAGAGCCGTCTTTTTTAGTGTGTATTTGTTTGTCGGACTGACGTTTTATTTAACAAATTTTTTATGCTAAAATTTTATTATTATGAAACCCCAAGAAATGAATTTTTACGTAAAAGAATTATTTAAAATAGCCGGCCCCATTATTATGGGCAATTTAGGTTTTATTTTGCTCGGTGTGGGAGATGTAATTGTTGCGGGCAGACATTCTACTCAAACTTTTGCCGCTATAAGTATTGCGGCTGCTATTGTCAATTGCGTAATGACTCTCGGAATGGGGTTGACTTCTGCTATTTCCCCTCTTTTATCAAATTACAGAGGGCAAAATATTCCGATAAAGCGTTATTTTTATCCGTCAATCAGGTTTGCGCTTTTCTGGGCGTTGGTTTCGGGGTTATTAATTCTTGCAATTATTCCGACAATTCCTTTGATAGGGTTTGAAAAACCTCTGGTAGAAATTATTCAGCAATATATGTTCATAAGCGCATTGTCTACATTTGGCGGAGGGTTGCACCAATCGTTGAAAGAGTTTTTACAGGCGTTTGAAATTGTTATGTTCCCGAATTTATTAACGATATTTTGCGTATTTTTAAATTTGGGATTGAATATAATTTTTGTTTTCGGCTGGGGAATAATCCCGTCAATGGGCGCTATAGGTCTTGCACTTGCAACATTTTTCGTAAGATATTTTATGGGATTTGCACTTTTAATATACTGTCTTTGCATAATGAAGCTACACAATTACCACGAAAAAGGCTATTACAAAAACCTTACAAAAATCGGTTTGCCGATTTCAATGGCAATTTTGACAGAATTTGTTGCGTTTAATTCAATTGCAATAATAATGGGCAGGATTTCGGGTATTTATGCTGCCGCTCAAAATTTGTTATGCACGTTCATAAATACAACGTTTATGGTTCCGTTTGCGATATCAAATGCGATTGCGGTAAAGGTCGGATTTGCAAACGGTGCAAACAATATGAGAGATTTGAAACGGTATTCGTGCATAGGTACGGGCATGTCGCTTACGTTTATGGTTTTCGGAGCTTTAACGTTTATTTTGTTCCCTAAATTTATCGTTTCGATATTCACAAGCGATGTTCAGTTGTATAATATCGTATTCCCTGTCGTTGTTATTCTTTCCGTTTATCAAATATTTGACGGTATGCAAATATCCTTATCAGGTATTTGCAAAGGTATAAAACAAACCAAAATTGTTTTGATTTCTAATTTTATTGCGTACTGGTGTATATCCATTCCTCTGGGATGTTATCTCGGGTTAGCTCAAAATATGAAACTCTGCGGGTTTTGGATAGGTTTGCTTTCGGCATCTGCTACATTGTGTGTAATAATGCTTTTGCAGCTTAAAATGTATTTTGCAAAGCGCCGCAAGCTCCAAGAAATTTAGTCTAAGCTTTCAAATTGCTCGGGCTGAGATATTTTCGGATGGCTTCCTGTGATAATTCCATAGGTCCCGATAATCCGTCCCGATACCCTGAACCGCCGAATGCAAAATGTTGAATAACTAATCCGTTTCCGCCGTTTTTAATTCCCTGTTCGATTTTGGCATCAAGTTCGGGAACGGTTGAATTAAATCCCATTTTTTTATATTTAATTGCACATGAAAATTTTTGAGGCTTGCCATACCCGCAAATACGAAGAAATTCCATCGGAACACTTCCTGTGCAAGCTTCCAGCGAAACTCTCCCGCTATAACCCATACGATTTGATGCCTGAACTATTTTTCGCAGCATTTCAGTTCCAATTCCTTTGTAATTCGGTGAAGTTGCAAGATATTCTATATACAGGCTATCTTTATCTTTAATGCCGAGAAATTTATTCATTTTATTGTTCGGGTCGGGAGTTAAACGGGCTAATCCGATTTCTTCCCTTTCAATATTGTATGCCGTTACATCATAAGATTTAAAATTTTTGTTTAATTCGGGTATTTCTTCCACGACAATCGGTTCTTGTAAGTGCGTTTTTGTATTTAATATTGTTCCGGGTTTTCGTTCTACCCCTTTTGTTTTTATGCTTTTATATATGTCCCCGACAATGCTTTCTACTGAGTCTTTTTTATTAAGCAATTGTTTTTCAAGAGCATCGATTTTCCCTAAGAAACTAACGGCGCTCGGTATATCATTTATACTTGCCAAGCAATTTTCTTTACGCAGTTTTTTTAGCACATCAACGGCTAAATCCTGACCTTTAGGTGTAAATTTGCGCATTACACCAAGCAGCAATTTTACGTTCATGGTAAATCCTTTATATATTTTCCCCTGTGTATATATATAAAGTATTTGATGCGCTTAAAATTGCCTGTGGGTTTATATTTTGTCATATAAAAATTAAATTATTTGCCCAGTTCTTCTGCTTTTTTAGTTGTTTTTTCAATTACGTCGTAGAAGAATTTGCCTGAATTTTGTTTTTTCATTTCTTCAATTCCGACAAAAGTGCATCCGCCTTTTGTTGCAACGTTATCAATCAAAGTTTGAACGGGTGTTTCGCCTCTGTTGAATACCATTTGAGCAGAGCCTAATGCTGTTTGAGCGGCAAGGGTAAGAGATTTTTCATATTCAAGTCCGAGTTTTTCGCCCGCACGAGCCATATCTTCTATTACCTGATAGAAAAATGCGGGGCCCGAACCTGAAATTGCCGTTACGATATCCATTTGTTTTTCGTTTACCGTAATGCATTTACCTATTGATGACAGCATATTTTCAATCGTTTCAACATCTTCATCTTTTGCTTTTGAACCTTTGCAAACTCCAAACATCCCGAGTTTTACAAGTGCGGGAGTATTGGGCATAATTCTTATAACTTTTGAATTATTTAAAACATTTTCAATTTTGGTTAAAGTATTGCCCGCACAAATTGATACAATTAATTTTTCGGGAGTTGCAAAATCTTTTATTTCATTCAAAACGTCAACTTCCTGATTAGGTTTTGTCGCAATAAAAATAATATCGGATTGTTTAACAAGTTCTTTATTGTCAGTTAAAACTTCAATGCCGAGCCTTTGAGATGCGCTTTTAGCAAAAACTGCATTAACTTCAGATCCTTTAATTACAAAATTTTTATTTTGCTTAATTCCTCCGATAATTGCGCTTGCCATTTTTCCGCAGCCGATAAATCCTATTTGCTTCATAATATTTAACCTTCCTTTTTTAGCATGTTGACTATTTATTTTTTTTACTATAACATTTGTATTATATGACAAATAAATAGCAAAGGAAATATAAAATGAAACGTACATTAGAAGGAACAAAAAGAAAAAGACAAAATGTCAGCGGATTTAGAGCAAGAATGGCTACCCCCGGCGGCAGAGAAGTTTTAAACAGACGCCGTGCAAAAGGTCGTCATCAATTGGCTATTACTGCTAAAGAAAGAGCATAAGTCTTTTTTAAAAGGATAATTAAAAAACAGGTTCTTAATTTTTTAAGGGCCTGTTTTTTGTAGTTTATTTTTTTTGTGAATTTTATTTATATTCTTCGGGGGTAAATTTGCAATAACCTGATTTGCGGCATTTGTCTTTAAGTTCTTTCCATTCGTTGTTATCAGTTATTATTTCAACGGCCGTGGGGTATAAAATATTGTTTTCTTTAAAAATATGATCTCTTAATGCCATAACTAAGATTTTTACGGCTGAATTGATTCTGTTTTTAAAATCGGTAAAATTCATGTTTTTAACATCATTTGCCAATTCAAGAACACTTCTCTTGTATCTTCTTAAATCTTCGTGCTCCATTACCATAACTTTTGTCGGTCCGTCTACTCCGTGAGCTTCAACTGCGGGGAAAAGAACTTTTTCTTCTCTTTGGTGGTGCGGTTCACCGTCAAGCAAATCTTGCGCTGTTTGTGCAATTTGTGAATATAAGGTACTGTTTTCATCATAAGAATTTTGTTTTTGCAATTCGGTATTCAATTTGTCCAACTTATCCAAAAAGCTTGAAAGGATTTCGTGCTCTTTGACAAAAGTATTTATCGGATGTCCTTTTTCTAATTGTGAAGTCATCTTTGTTACTTCATCTTTTAGCATTTCCATGTGAATTGAGCACAAATGTCTTAAATCTTCGGGTGCCAAACCTGCTTCAAGAAGTTTTTGTTCCGCAAAAGACAGATCCTGTGCTTCAAGAGTGGAAAGAAATTCCTGTGCCTCTTCTTTTACCTGCGAGGGATCTTCGCCCGCATTTAATCGCTCGAGTAATTCTATAAGTCTGTCTGTTTTATCCATATCGGTCTCCTTTTATTTATCATCTACAGTAATACTTTATACCCGTTATTCGGTTTGGTATGTTGGAAATACAACAAAATTTTATATAATTATTTTTAATTTTTCCATAAATTTTAAACAATAAAAAATCCACCCTTTTGGGGGTAAAGGGTGGATTTTTGGGGTGATGTTTAACAATCGGATTGATATAGGGTTTTTGTATATTTATATGCCGTTTTGGGTTAAAATATCCTGCAAGGTTTTTGCCGATTTTTGAAGATTTTTAATTTCTTCGTCGTTTAACTGAATCGGCACGTGAGTTTCTACTCCGTCTTTAGTTACGATTGCGGGTAAACTCAGCGAAATACCCTCAATTCCGTATTCTCCATGCATCATTGAAGATACGGGCAGGATTGATTTTTCATCCCTTACTATGGCTTCACATATCCTTTTAACAGCCATTGCAACTCCGTAATATGTTGCTTTTTTCTTTTCAATAATTTCGTAAGCGCTGTTTTTAACATCATTTGCAATTTTTTTCATTGCTTGTTCGTGGTTAAAATAACCTCTCATTTCACAGAATTTGTTTAAAGGAATCCCAGATACATTTGCGCTTGACCACGCAGCTATTTCAGAATCTCCGTGCTCTCCGATAATGAATGCATGAACACTTCTGGGGTCAACATTTAAATGGTTGCCGAGTTCGTATTTTAATCTTGCCGTATCAAGCACCGTTCCCGAACCGAAAACTCTGTTTTCTTCAAATCCAGATAATTTTATTGCGACGGTTGTTAAAATATCTACAGGGTTTGCAACGATTAATAATACTCCTTTGTAATCTCGTTTTTTAATTTCGGGAATGATTGATTTAAATATTGAAATATTTTTCTTAACCAGATCAAGTCGTGTTTCTCCGGGTTTTTGATTTGCGCCTGCCGTTATTATAACAAGCGATGCATCTTTGATATCATCATAGCTCCCTGCATAAATCTTCATCGGTTTTGCAAAAGGTACACCGTGGCTGATATCCAAAGCTTCGCCTTGAGCCTTGTCGTTGTTGGCATCAATTAAAACCATTTCTGAAAATAATCCCGATTGCATAAGTGCAAATGCACTTGCCGAACCTACAAATCCGCAGCCGACTATTACGACTTTTCTTGAATTTGTGCAACTTAAACAGTCTTTTTCCATAATGTACGACCTTTCTATTTTTCTTCTTGCTTTTGACTCTACTTTATAATATATTTCTTATAAAGTATGTTGGAAATCCAACAAAATTGAAAGGCGAATTATGCAAGACTATATTTATAAAATAAAAGATTGTAAACTATTTGACGGTATTAAATCCGAAGAATTGCAGGCAATGTTCGGATGTTTAAATTCTTGTCTGAAAAGTTATTCAAAGAAAGAAACGGTTGTATCTGACGGGAAAATCATAGATGCTATAGGAATTGTTGTAGAAGGGAAGCTGCAAATCGTTCAGTATGAATATTCGGGTAATCGTGCGGTATTATCAACGCTAAGCCCGAACCGTATTTTTGGTGAGGCTTTTTCTTATACGGGAATAAAAATGCCGTTAAATGTTGAAGCGGTGGAAGATAGCAAAGTTTTATTTTTACAATCTTCAAAAATAGGCTGTCCTTGCCATAATAATTGTACTTTTCATAATAAATTGATAAATAATTTGTTCGGGATTCTTGCGAAAAAAAATGTTAACCTTATTCAAAAAATTGAATGTATGTCTAAAAAAACTACAAGGGAAAAAATTCTTTCTTTTTTGGAAATGGAATCGGTAAAACATGCCAGCAACGAGTTTAAAATCCCTTATGACAGACAGGCTCTTGCTGATTATCTGGGGGTCGAACGCAGCGCAATGTCGGCAGAACTCGGGAAATTACGCCGTGACGGAATTATTGAAAGCAGCAAAAATCAATTCAAATTGCTCTAGACAACTATTACTTAAAACCGTTTCAAAATAAACCAGATTAGAAAAATTATTAAGCTTTTTTGCTCATAAATTCATTCATTGATATTGATATTTTGGGAGTATAGTCAGGTTGCGTATTTTTAGAGTTTTTGCTTTCTTGTTTTATATTGTATCTTAAAAATTTGTTCAAGAATTTTGGCAGCGCAAAACCGATAAGGGCGGTATTTGCAAGAAGTGAGAACCAATATATTGATGCTCCTGCCGTTTTTGTTTTTTTAAGAACCTCGGGCGGAATATCTTTTGCCTTGTCAAGCGTTCTGAAGTTTCTTAATCCGAGTTTGAATTTTTGGAAGAAGTTTAATTTTTTGTCGCTCGGCTGCATAATTTTTGTACCGAACAGTTTATCCGTTATTCTTCCGAAAACGTTATTTATAAGAAAATCTCCGCCAAAGAACATCGTAAATAATCCGATATCACGCAAGGCTCTGTCTTTGCATTCGTTTTTATCTCTTGAAGATATAAGTTTTGCGGGAAAACTTGCCAGTACCCAGATTGCAGCATAAATTGTTTTTGACATATTTGTACCCGATGCGTAATTAAAATCATCAGGCTTGTTTGCTATACTTTTTAAAATCTTGTTATACCCTTTTTTAATAATGTTTTTGGTTGGTTTGATTTTAGAAATTTCCGTGCTTAAACCTTTTGTAACCGTTTTAGAAAATAATATCCCGGGAACTACCGTAAATAATACGTTCCATAACAGTTTACTTTTTTTAGATTGCTGAGAAATTTTATCGGATTTGTGCTCTGAATTGTTATCCTGTTTAAGTTTAAACCCTGCCGAAAAATCTTTTCTATGGGTGGTATGTTCCGTGTATTCGGTTGCAATCCACGGAATGGCAGACCACATAGCAGCCGTTGTTATAAAGTCTGTCATTAAAACTTTTTCATGAACCGACAGTAAATCTTTTTTGAGTTTGTCCGGGTTGTTATATCTTGTATAAATTTCTTCAAAAGCCTTTTGGTGTTCGTCCCCGCCGTTTTTATCAAAATATTTTGCGGTTTCTTCCATTCCTTTTTTCAAATCGGCTTTCGGGGTAAGGTATCTTTTTGGAACCTGAATAATCTTTTTGCCTAAACCGTTTAGGGTTTTTGTTATACCTTTATTTTTCAAAAAATGTTTATTGTATAACGGGATTAGCATAATAGGGGTGAGGTATGAAGCTATAAGGTAAATTACCCCCATTAAAGCCCTTTCTCTTGCTTCGTATTTGTTATTAGACATTATGCATTGAGGAACGGTGCTTCCGCCAAGGGTTGTTATCCCTCTGTTTATAAGGGTATGCTCTTGAACGTAAGACGTCGCATTGTATACGCTAAAGCCTTTGAAAGGTAATGTATTTTCTACTTTTTTACAATCCATAATCACATTCCATGGTATACGAAAATTCCGTTTGGTCAATGAAAACGGGTCAAATTTTAAAATTTATTGCTAATATTAGATAAAAAATATATAATAATTAATAAATGAAAGGATTATTAAAATGTTTGAGAATAATAAATTGCCCTTTATACTCGGTATTGCGACAATACTTGGTGCAGTGATAGTTGTCAGCTGTTTAAACGCATATAAAAGCAAAATGTTTGGTATAACTTATAACTCGACTGTTTCAAAAATGCAGGATGCAATTACCGCAATGGAGGCATCAGGTCATGATTATTTCAGATCGCCTTTGTATTCAGATGTTAAGCTTGATGATTACTCCGTTAAACCCGCAAAATTTTTATCCGACACAATCGGTATAAAAGAAGATTGCGGCAATTCTAACGGGAAATGTTTTGCCTCAAAATACAAAGATGAAAATTCAAAAATATACAATCCGAAATTTGAGGGTGCGTGCGCCCTTTTAAAAAACGGGATTTCAATATGTATGATGCCCCAGATTAAACATAACGATATTTACGGTATTATGGATGTAAACGGAAAAGATTCTCCAAATATTTTGGGCAAAGATTTAAGAACTTTTACAATAAAAGCAAAAGTGCGCAATTATGAGCCTGAAGATGATGAAGAAACGGGAAGCGTAAATTATATCGGACAGCCTTAGTCATAGTAAGTTACGCCGTTTTGGGTATAACTTCTTCTGGGCATATTGGCAGAATAATTTCTGTTTAACCTTGAAACTGTTGTAATCGGACGAATGGGCGGCATGAAGTTGTAATTCATCATTCTCGGCGGTCTGCGATAGCATGGAGAATTGTATCTTGCAAGTGTCGGACGTGATGGCATAGCAGGCATGGCAGGATGTGCAATGCCATGATTTTGCATAATTACCGCACGATTTGGCAGACTTGTTACGCTAACCGGCATTCCCATGTTTCTTTGAATTGATATCGGCATTCCTGCGTTATTGTAGCGGATTAAGTCCGCAGCATTTGCGCTTGTTGCCGAAAATAAAATAACTAAAAACAGTAATACAAATTTTTTCATAAGTATTCGCCACCTTCTGCCCTACCATTAATAAGTATCACTTATTAATTTATTTTGCTACTATTGTCGTAATAATTTTACGAAACTTAATAATTTCAACGGATTTTCATAACGGCGCTATGCCTTAATGTCGTTCCGTTTTCTTTTCTGTAGGAAAAGAAATATTCGTTATTACAACATGTACAATACGGACATACATCAATTTTTTCTATCCCTGCTTGGAGTAGCTGAATTTTATTAATTTCTTTTAAATCGATATGGTATTTATCGCCTTTTTGGGTGCAAAATTCGCTTAACGGTGCTGTGATGGTCTTTTGAAGTTTTTCATAAACATCAGTTCCTACTTCGTAACATTTTCCGCAGATTGCGGGACCGATTAGTGCAATGATATTTTGGGGGTTGCAATTGTATAAATCAGACATTTTTTCTACGGTTTTAGGGGCAATTTCTTGTGCCGTTCCACGCCAGCCGGCATGAGATATTGCGCCGATATTTAGTTCGGGGTCATAAAAAATTATCGGGGTGCAATCCGCAAAATTTAAAAATATTGCCTGAGTTGAGTTTGTTAAAATCAATCCGTCCGTATAAGGATAGTTAGATTGTTTTTCTTTTGCGATTTCAATATTTGCGCTGTGGGTTTGGATTGGCGATATAAGATTTTTAACTTCAATTTTTAAATAATTTGCGATAAGCTTTTTGTTATTTTCCAAACTCATTTCTGCTTGCGGCAATTCAATAGATGGTGCAACGATTTCTGCTTTATCACAAATGCAAATATCTCTTGTTGTGAAAAAAGCCTGCGCATTTTTTATAAAGTCAGATTTTAAAATTTTTCGTCCGTCAATTTCGTCAAAATAAAACATAACCGCACCTGTAATTTTCTTTTGTAATTATAGCATTAATCTTGCGGAAATGTCATGGTTTTATTGTTGGTGGATTCTTTATTTGGCAAGTATGTAAACCATGCTTTTTTATGTATGAAAAATCTTAACATGTCTATTTGATTTTATTAAGAAACATTAAACTTTTAACCCGATTCAAGTGCGAATTTCCTTGACTATTAATATTGATGTAATATGATTTAGGAACATGCAAAATGTAAAGTCGGGCGAAGTATGCCTGTTTGATGGGAAGTTTCAAATAAGCATGACTTTAGCACAGAACTTGCATAATCCATGAAATATGCATTATTTGCCATTTTTAGGCAGAGGGTTTACAGCCATAAGTTAGAAATTTTTTAGTAGTACGTACACCATTTTAATTTATGAGGTGATTTAATGTCTGATACACAATATCAAAAAAGGGTAACACCAATGGGTATACCTCATACTCGTTTGGATGATTTACCCGATCTTATTGAAGTGCAGAAAAAATCTTTTGAATGGTTCTTAAAAGAGGGTTTAAAAGAAGAATTGATTGCTTTTTCTCCCGTAAAAGACTATACGGGAAGATTAGAATTGCACTTTTTACCTAATTATACTTTCGATAATGCAAAGTATACGGTTGAGGAAGCAAGAATACATGATGCAACTTATGCAAAACAGTTACGAGTCATGATCAGATTGGTTAACCGTGATAGCGGTGAAATCAAAGAACAGGAAGTATACATCGGTGATATTCCTACAATGACCGATAAAGGTACATTCATTGTAAACGGTGCAGAACGTGTTATCGTTTCACAGATTGTCCGTTCACCCGGTGTTTATTTTGACAAAACGATTTCCCCGAACGGAAAACGTTTGTACAATGCCACAATGATTCCTAACCGAGGTGCATGGGTTAAATTTGAATGCGATTCAAATGATGTTATCCATGTAAAAATTGATAAGAACAGAAAAATCTTAGCTACAACGTTGTTAAAAGCTATGGGTATCACGGTTCCCGAAATGGAATCAAGATTTACTCATTTTGATTTCTTGAAAAAGACTTTAGACAAAGATACAACCGAAACAACGGATGAAGCTTTAATTGATATTTATAAAAAATTAAGACCCGGAGATCCCGCATCTCCTCAAGGCGGACGTCAAATTTTGGAATCAAGATTCTTTGATGCAAAAAAATATGATATCGGTCGTGTAGGTCGTTATAAATTAAATAAAAAGTTAAATTTAAATATTCCTAAAAATCAAAGAACTTTGACGGTTGAAGATATTGTTTCGACAATCGAATATTTAATCAATTTAACTTATGATGAAGGTCAATTGGATGATATCGACCACTTGGGCAACAGAAGAATTCGTTCAGTCGGCGAATTGTTGCAAAACCAATTCAGAGTCGGTCTTGCAAGAATTGAAAGAATCGTTAAAGAAAGAATGACTTTGCAGGATTCAGAAACTTTGACACCGTTGAATTTACTTAATACAAAACCTTTGGTTGCATCATTAAAAGAATTCTTCGGATCTTCACAGTTATCACAGTTCATGGACCAAACGAACCCTCTTGCAGAATTAACTCACAAGAGAAGAATATCGGCATTAGGACCGGGCGGTTTGCAAAGAGAAAGAGCAGGGTTCCCTGTTCGTGATATTCACCCTTCTCACTACGGACGTATTTGTCCCATTGAAACACCTGAAGGACCTAACGCAGGTTTAATCGGTTCACTTGCTACTCACGCAAGAGTTAACGATTACGGATTTATTGAATCTCCGTTCTTCAGAGTTAAAGACGGCGTTGTAACTGACGAAGTTGTTTATATGACAGCCGATGCCGATGAAAACTATCGTTGCGCTCCTGCGGACGTTAAATTGACAAAAGACAGAAGATTTGTTGATAAAATCGTTCCTGCAAGATACAGATCGGAATTCATTATGGAAGATGCTTCAAAGATTGACTTTGTCGGTGTTTGCCCGATTCAGATTATTTCAGTTGCAACATCAATGATTCCGTTCATTGAACACGATGATGCCAACCGTGCTCTTATGGGATCTAACATGCAACGTCAGGCAGTACCTCTTTTGATTACACAAAGACCGAGAGTCGGAACAGGACTTGAAGCTCGTGTTGCAAAAGACTCGGGTATGGTAATTGTGGCAGATGTTGACGGTACGGTTGAAAGAGTTGTCGGTGAAGAAATCGTAATAAGAGATCACCGGGGCAAAGCTCATACATATACATTAATGAAATATGTAAGAAGTAACCAGGATACTTGTATTAACCAAAAACCCATCGTTCACGAAGGAGATAAGGTTAAAGTCGGCGATGTAATTGCTGACGGTGCATCTACTTGCGGCGGCGAGTTATCATTAGGCAAAAACATTATTGTAGCATATATGCCTTGGGAAGGCTATAACTATGAAGATGCTATTTTGCTTTCTGAAAGATGCGTTCACGATGATATCTTCACTTCATTACACATTGAAAAACTTGAAATTGAAGCAAGACAAACTAAACTCGGACCTGAAGAAATCACAAGAGAAATTCCGAACGTTTCAGAAGATGCACTTCGTCATTTGGATGAAAGAGGTATCGTAAGAATCGGTGCCAGAGTTTACCCTGATGATATCTTGGTCGGTAAAGTTACACCGAAAGGTGAATCTGAACATCCGCCCGAAGAAAAATTGTTAAGAGCAATTTTCGCTGAAAAGGCAAGAGATGTTAAAGATAATTCTTTGAGAGTTCCTCACGGAGGCGGAGGCAGAGTCTTGGATGTCAAGGTATTTGACAGAGAAAAAGGCGACGAATTACCTCCCGGAGCAAATACAATTATCAGAGTTTACATTGCACAAAAACGTAAGGTTTCTGTCGGGGATAAACTTTCGGGACGTCACGGAAACAAAGGTATCGTTTCAAGAATATTACCTAAAGAAGATATGCCTTTCTTACCCGACGGAACTCCGGTTGATATCGTATTGAACCCTCTTGGTGTTCCTTCCCGTATGAACGTTGGTCAGACTTACGAATTGTTGTTGGGTCTTGCATCATACTTAACAGGAAAATATTACGAAGCTCCCGCATTTGATGAAATGTACGGAGAAAATGAATCTGAAAAAGTAACAAAAGGCGAATTATTACAAGGTATCAAAGATTCAGGCGTTGACTGGGTCGGAGAGGACGGTAAAGTTACACTTATCGACGGTAGAACGGGCGAACCGTTTGACAGACCTGTTGCGGTAGGTTTAACTTACTTCCTGAAATTAGTTCACCTTGTTGATGATAAGATTCACGCAAGAAGTACCGGTCCTTATTCATTGGTTACTCAACAGCCTTTGGGCGGAAAAGCTCAGTTCGGCGGTCAGAGATTCGGTGAAATGGAAGTTTGGGCATTGGAAGCTTACGGTGCTGCTTATACTCTGCAAGAAATGTTGACTATTAAATCAGATGATGTCAACGGCAGAAACAGAGCTTATGAAGCTATCGTAAAAGGCGACAATATACCAAGACCCGGTATCCCCGAATCATTCAAGGTACTTGTAAGAGAATTACAAAGTATCGGTTTGGATATTACCGTTGCGAAAAAAGACGGAACGGAAGTAGATTTGATGACTGATATGGATGATGTCAGAAAAGCAGCTCCTAAAAGAACGTTATCAGATGTTGATTCAGAGTTGTTAAATATCAACTTCTTCGGATCACCGACTACTTACGGAGATATGTCATAAATTATGTATTGAATCGGAAAGGGGATTTTTCCCTTTTCCGTCAACCAAAAGGAGAAATATAAAAAATGTCAACAAGTATAGATTATTTTGACTATATACGAATAGGAATTGCATCTCCGGAAAGAATACTTCAGTGGTCGCACGGTGAAGTTACCAAACCGGAAACAATTAACTATCGTACATTAAAACCGGAAAGAGACGGTTTGTTCTGCGAAAGAATTTTCGGGCCGACAAAGGACTGGGAATGCTATTGCGGAAAATATAAAAGAGTAAGACACAAAGGTATCATCTGCGAAAGATGCGGTGTTGAAGTTACGGATAGTAAAGTTCGTCGTCACAGAATGGGACACATCAAACTTGCTGCTCCCGTTTCTCACATCTGGTTCTTAAAAGGTATCCCTTCTTATTTGGGTTTACTTTTGGATATGACCTTAAAAAATCTTGAACAGGTTATCTATTTCAACAGCTATGTTGTTTTAGACGGCGGTGATTCCGAATTTAAAAAATTTCAACTCTTATCTGAAGAAGAATATGAAGATTATATGACCGAACATGAAGATACCACTTTGAAAGTCGGTATCGGTGCAGAAGCAATCAGAGAACTTTTAGGCGAAATCGACGTTAAAAAGTTAGCTGAAGAAATCAGAACCGAATTAGAAGGCAACGTATCTGTTCAGAAAAAATCAAAATTGATTAAGAGATTAAGATTGTTAGACAACTTAATTCAATCAAATACAGATCCTACATGGATGATTATGACGGTAATTCCTGTTACACCGCCTGATCTCAGACCTATGGTTCAGTTAGATGGCGGACGTTTTGCAACATCAGATTTAAACGATTTGTACAGACGTGTTATTAACAGAAACAACCGTTTGCAAAGACTTTTGGAAATGGGTGCACCTGAAATCATCGTAAGAAACGAAAAGAGAATGCTTCAAGAAGCCGTTGATGCTCTGATTGATAACGGCAGACGAGGCAGAACGGTTGTAGGACCGAATAACAGAGCATTAAAATCATTATCTAACATTATTGAAGGTAAACAAGGTCGTTTCCGTCAGAACTTGTTAGGTAAACGTGTTGACTACTCAGGTCGTTCGGTTATCGTTGTAGGTCCGTCATTGAGATTGAATCAATGCGGTTTGCCTAAAGAAATGGCAATCGAATTGTTTAAACCGTTTGTTATTAATAAATTAATAGAAAGAGGATATGTTCAAAATATCAAATCAGCCAAGAAAAAGATTGAAAGATCCGATCCCGTCATCTGGGATATCTTGGAAGAAGTTATCGACGGACACCCTGTATTATTAAACAGAGCGCCGACACTTCACAGATTAGGTATTCAGGCTTTTGAACCGAAACTTGTAGAAGGACGTGCTATTCAGTTACATCCGTTGGCTTGTACACCGTTCAACGCCGACTTCGATGGGGACCAGATGGCTGTTCACATTCCGCTTTCAATTGAAGCTCAAGCAGAAGCAAGAATGTTAATGTTAGCTACTAACAACTTACTTGCTCCGGCAAACGGAAAACCTATCGTATCTCCTACACAGGATATGGTCTTGGGTATGTATTACTTAACGACTATGAAAGATCCTAATCAGGATGTACAAGGTTACTTCTACAGCTTCGAAGATGCTATTTCGGCATTTGAAGTAAAAGTAATTAAACTTCACGATAAGATTGTTGTTCGAGATGAAAAAGGTAACAGAATTGAAACTACCGCCGGACGAATAATCTTCAATGAAGAAATAAGAAAAGCGTTAGCGTAGTTAAAAAGCATGAGGGGCAATTCTTTTGCCCCCTGATAAAAATAATAAAGGGAAAAATAATGGAAATGACTTATGCACATACAAAAAAGACACCTGATTTCATTAACAAACAGATGGACAAGGGTTCATTAAAGAAGTTATTGGGTCAGATGTACTTGGAATACGGCGGAGCAAAAGAAGCAAATTTGTGCGATGCTTTGAAAGCATTGGGTTACAAATATGCAACTATTTCCGGTACTACAATTTCAATTGCAGACTTATCGGTTCCGTCAGTAAAGAAAAAGTTATTGGCTGAGGCCGATAAAGAAATCGAAAAATCACAAAACAGATATTTAAAAGGTGAAATTACAGAGGTCGAAAGATATACAAAAGTTATCGATACCTGGGCAGAAACAACGGCAAAATTAACCGAACAGGTTGTTGAAAATTTCGACAAATTAAACCCCGTTTATATGATGGCGTTCTCAGGTGCCAGAGGTAACTTATCTCAGGTTTCACAGTTAGTCGGTATGAGAGGTTTGATGGCAGATACTCAGGGTCAAATCATCGACTTGCCTATCAAATCAAACTTTAAAGAAGGCTTATCCGTTACCGAATATATCATTTCATCTTACGGCGCAAGAAAAGGTCTTGTTGATACAGCGTTAAAAACAGCCGATTCAGGTTATTTGACAAGACGTTTGGTTGATGTAGCTCAAGATGTTATCGTTAGAGCTGATGATTGTCATACGGACAAATATATCAACTTAAAACCTATTACAGACGGTGATACGGTTATCGTTCCACTTATCGACAGATTGTTGGGCAGAACGGTTGCACAAGATATTAAAGATGCGGATGGTAATGTTCTTATTACCAATGGTACAACATTAAATAGAGATGATATTAAGAAAATTTCAGGATTAGATTTACAGGAATTGAGAGTTCGTTCAGCATTAACATGCGGTTTGGAATACGGTGTATGCCAAAAATGTTACGGCTGGGCAATGACAACCCAAAAACTTGTTGATGTTGGTGAGGCAATCGGTATTATTGCAGCTCAGTCAATCGGTGAACCCGGTACACAGCTGACAATGAGAACATTCCACACAGGCGGTGCTGTCGGTGTTAAAGAAGCTATGAAAGAAATCAAAGCTTATGAAGCCGGTACGGTTCAATCAAAAATTAAAACAAGAGAACTCAGAACCCGTCATGGTGATATCGTTCAAGTTGCTATGTATGAAGCTGAATTGGAAGTTAAAGGTGCAAAAAGAACTTCTAAATATCACATTCCTGCAGGAGCAACAATCTTTGTCAAAGATGGCGACAAAGTTGAAAAAGGTTTCAAAATGGCAGAGTATTCTCCTCAATCAAGTAAAGAATCGAACCGCTTAACCGAAAAAGCTCAAAAGGATATTATTTCTGATATCAGCGGTGAAGTTGTATTTGACGGTTTTAAAGCTGATGAAAAGAAAGACAGACAGGGCAACATTTTGAGAACAACCAATACACAAGGTATTGTTTGGGTATTGGGCGGCGATGTTTATACATTACCCGCAGGCTCAAAAGTTCTTGTTAAAGACGGTCAAAAAGTATCTAAAGGCGACAAGTTAGCTGAAACATTAACTATTTGCGAACACGGTGGCGAAGTTCGTGTAGGTTCGGATTTGGTTGTTGAAGATGCTAAATTTGACGGCAAAAAGATTAAGAAAATCGTTTCAGGTAAGGAATTGACTATCGTTATAGCTTCCTTGCAGCCTGAAAATGCTAAATTTGAACAAACCAAGAAAGAACAAATCTGGACTGTTGACGGTACAGGTGAAAAATATATCGTTAAAGCCGTTGTCGATACAACTGTTGAAAACGGTATGATTATCGGTGAGTTGATTGATGATGATTGTTCTGTTCCTTCTTCAGGTGAAATCAGATATGTCGATGTTGAAGTTGATGAAAACCAAATCATTACAAAACCCGGCAAGGTTGTATTTATTCCTGAAGAAATTCACCAAATCAATAAAGATTCATCACTTAAAATGGTTGAAAACGGAACTTCCGTTACTGCAGGTACAGAAGTCGTAAAAGACGTATACTGCCACATTGACGGTATTGTTGAATTTAAAGAATATAACGATGTAATCCATGAAGTAACAATCAGACCGGGCGAAGTCCATACTTTGTCTAACATTTCCGAATTAAAAGTTGATGAAGGCGAAGTAATCAAGAAAGGTACCGTAATTGCTGACGGCATCAAGGCTAAAACAACTTCTGTTGTTACAATTATGGATTCTTCTGTTGAAGATATTGCTATTGATGATTTGGATGAAGATATGGATTCTTCAATGGGATTGGATGAAGATTCAATCGAAAACCAACCTGTACAAATCTTAATCAGACCTGTCCAGGTATTGGATATTAAACCTAAAGAAGTTTCTATCAAATTCAACTCGTCTGATGATTTGATTGATGTTGTACTTGTTACTCAGTTGCAGTATAAAGACGGTGCAAGAGTCAGAAATATTGACGGTGCAACAATTACAAGAACAAGTCTTGTTCTTCAAATGGGCGGTTACTTATCTCATTTGAAAGGTGTTGTTGAATTGGATCAAAACGGCGAATTAAGAATTGTCGTTCTTGAAAACCTTATTGTACGTCGTGAAATTGAAGGTGCGGCAGGTCAATCATTACAAACAGAATTGCTTGTAAAAGACGGTCAAATTATTGATCCTAAAACGCCTGTTGCAAAAACTCAGGTTCTTGCTTTGAATGATGCTGTTGCATCTATCAAAAACAAAGATGAAGATGCAAGAAGATTGTTATTAATCTCTGAAAATTCTTCAACTGATGTTAAGGTAAAAGGCAAAGCAACCGTTAAAAAAGGCGACTTGATTAAAATGGATTCTGTGGTTGCGGATTCAGGTGAAACAACTCCTATCTCAGGTATTGTAACGGGAGTAAATAAAGGTTCTGTTTCTGTAAGACTCGGCAGACCTTACTTAATCAGTCCGGGTACTACATTACTTGTTAATTCGGGTGCGTTGGTACTTAGAGGCGATTTGATTGTATCTTTGACTTATGAAAGAGAAAAAACAGGCGATATCGTTCAAGGTTTGCCTAAAGTTGAAGAATTGCTTGAAGGTCGTCGTCCGAAAGATTGCGCTATTTTGGCAGAATTTGACGGAACAACCAAAATTGAAGTTGATGAAAGCGGTTTCCCGAGATTATACTTAATCGATGAAAACGGTTCATCTACCGAAATTAAATATTCAATTGATGCAAATGTTATAGTCGGCAACAACCAAAAGGTTGTTAAAGGTCAGGCTTTAACATCAGGTTCTCCCGATCCTCATGATGTTATGAGATTAAGAGGTCCTGAAGCTGCTCAACAATACCTTGTTGATGAAGTACAAAGAGTATATCGTTCTCAGGGTGTTGAAATTTCCGACAAACATATCGAAGTTATTGTTCGTCAGATGACTAAGAAAGTTAAAATCATTGATGCGGGCGAAACTGATTTGTTACCCGGTGAATTGATTGAAGTTCAAACATTCGAGAACGCAAATAAAGAAGCTGAAGCAGAAGGCAAAGCTCCTGCAACCTGCGAGCACATGCTCTTAGGTATCACAAAAGCTTCCTTGAATACCGAATCATTCATTTCAGCAGCATCATTCCAGGAAACAACAAGAATCTTAACCGAAGCTGCCGTTGAAGGTAAGAAAGATATGTTAAGAGGCTTGAAAGAAAACGTTATTATCGGTCGTTTAATCCCTGCCGGGACAGGTTACTATCATTTGATTAACGCAAATGAAGAAAAAGAAAAGGCAGAGAAAAAACAAGCCGTTGCTCAAAGAAATCATGCAAGAAAACCGTCGGCTATTTTGGAAGAAATCGAAGGAATGTTCGGTTCTCCTGATTTTGATGACAAAAATAATAACGATAAAAATAATAATGACAACGGTGATGACTTAATCGGTTAATCAACCTTTGCCAAAGAATTGAAAACAGGGTGCTTAAATATTAAGTGCCCTGTTTTTTTATAATATTGCGGATATCTTGAAATATATCCTTAGCTATGTTATTATTTTTTAGCGAATAAATTCTAAGGGGCTTATATTTATGCGGGTAAACAGTATTAAACCGAAATTAACTTTAAAAGATGTAAGAGCAGCTAAAAAACATTCAACAAAGAATGTTAATCCTATGGAAAGTTTTAAAACTATTGTTGTAACTGAAGAAGAAATGACACAGCAAAGGAATAAAATCGTACAAAAATCTGCTCAAATGAGAGAGCAGTTGTGTCATACACCATTTAAAAAGCGGTTAGAGAATTTTATTGATAAAATTATAGATATCATAATTTATTAAAGTATAATTTGTTAGAGGAAAAGGATAGTCCCGAATGGTTGTTTTGCTGTTGGGCAACCTAAGGACTTACTGAAAATAGTTTAATGTCGGCATAGCAATGCCGACCTACAAGAGAATATGGGCAAAATGCCGACCGGCTTTAAAATAAACTCGGCAAAGTAGGGTGCGTTTGCTCTCCCGCACCGCTTTAATTCGCATGACAAGACGATTCTTCGGGCTAAAGCCCTCAGAATGACAGTAACTCACTTATAAACTTATGAACCTATAAACTTATAAAAAACAAACGGGCAAAAGTAAATTCTGCCCGTTCGTAATATTTATCAATGTATTAAAGAAGTTATGCTTTTGCAGCGCCTGCTTTTGCAATAATTTCTTCTTCAACATTTTTAGGAACCTGTTCGTATTTTTCAAATTCCATTGAGAAAGTACCTCTACCTTGAGTATTTGATCTCAAGTCGGTTGCATAACCGAACATATTTGCCAACGGAACGTCAGCTCTGATGATTACGTTACCTGTATTGCCTTGAGGTTCTTGACCTTCGATTCTACCTCTTCTTCTCGAGATATCACCGATGATAGTACCGGTAAATTCATCAGGAATTTCGATTTCAACTTTCATGATAGGTTCTAAGATGCAAGGTTGAGCTTTCTTGCAACCGTCTTTGATAGCCATTGAACCGGCAATTTTGAATGCCATTTCAGATGAATCGACTTCGTGATAAGATCCGTCATAAAGTTCAACTTTAACGTCTATCATAGGATATCCTGCTAAAATACCGCCTTCAAGTGCTTCTTCCATACCTTTTCTTGCAGGTTCAATATATTCTTTAGGAATTGCACCACCGACGATTTTGTTTTCAAATACAAATCCTGCACCTTCTTCAGCAGGTGAAATTCTAACCTTAACGTGTCCGTATTGACCTTTACCACCTGACTGACGGATGAATTTAGATTCTTGATCTGCTGTTCCTCTAATGGTTTCTCTGTATGCAACTTGAGGTTTACCGATGTTAGCTTCAACGTGAAATTCTCTTTGCATACGGTCAACAATAATATCAAGGTGAAGTTCGCCCATACCTGAAATGATTGTTTGACCCGTTTCTTCATCAGATTTAACTCTGAATGACGGATCTTCTTCAGCCAATTTTTGAAGTGCGATTGCCATTTTATCCTGATCGGCTTTTGTTTTCGGTTCAATAGCTACCGAAATAACCGGTTCGGGGAATGACATTTTTTCTAAGATAATCGGAGCGTTTTCATCGCATAATGTATCACCTGTTGTAGTATTTTTTAAACCTACAGCAGCGCAAATATCTCCGCAATATACTTCGTCTTCTTCAATTCTTTGATCAGCATACATACGAACCAATCTTGAAATACGTTCTTTTTTGCCGTTTGATGAATTTAAAACGTAAGAACCTGCCGTAATTTTACCTGAATAAACTCTTAAGAAAGTTAAACGACCTACGAACGGGTCAGTCATAACTTTGAATGCAAGAGCTGAGAACGGTTCATCATCTGATGCGTGTCTTTCAACTTTTGTTCCGTCATCAAGTTCACCTTCAATAGCGGGAACGTCAAGAGGCGACGGCATATAATCAACGATTGCATTCAACAATAACTGAACTCCTTTGTTTTTGAATGCCGTTCCGCAAGTAACTGGAACGATTTTGTTGTTGCAAGTTGCTTTTCTCAAAACTGCTTTCAATTCATCAATCGTGATTGATTCGGGATCTTCAAAGTATTTTTCCATCAATGCATCGTCTTCAGCAGCGATTGCTTCAACCATTGCATCATGGTATTCTTTAGCTTTGTCCATCATATCAGCAGGAATATCTTCCTCTTTGATATCAGTACCCAAATCGTTTGTATAGATTTCAGCCTTCATTCTCATAAGGTCGATTAAGCCTGTGAATTTATCTTCAGCACCGATAGGCAACTGAATAGGAACAGCGTTAGCGCCTAATCTTGTTTTGATTTGATCTACAACTCTGTAGAAATCAGCACCCGTTCTGTCCATTTTGTTAATGAATGCCATTCTCGGAACGCTATATCTGTTAGCTTGACGCCAAACTGTTTCAGACTGAGATTGAACACCGCCTACTGCACAAAATACAGCAACAACGCCGTCCAATACACGCAATGATCTTTCAACTTCAATTGTAAAGTCAACGTGCCCCGGGGTGTCGATAATGTTGATTTGGTGTCCTTTCCATTCAGCTGTAACTGCTGCTGATTGGATTGTGATACCTCTTTCTCTTTCCTGATCCATAAAGTCTGTTACGGCTGCGCCGTCGTGAACTTCACCGATTTTATGAGTTTTACCCGTGTAAAACAATATTCTTTCTGTTGTTGTGGTTTTACCTGCATCAATGTGAGCGGCAATACCAATGTTTCTAATTTTTTCCAGTGGAGCCGGTCTACCCATTTTCTTTTCCTTCTTTTCTTTTTATTATGTACCTTTGGTGCGAAACATCGCACCCTACCTTGCTATTTTAATTTTTAATGTCGGCATAGCAATGCCGACCTACTTCTATGTAGATTAATTATCGCATAAACATGAAATATTTCAAATAATATCGTTATAAACTTATTAATATTAAAAACGGGGTGCAGTTTTTGCCGCAGCCCGTTTTTTATGATTATTTTTTGTTTATTGTTAAGCGATTGTGCCGTAATCGTTGAATAATTTATCAACCATATCGTTGACTTGCCCCTGCTCTTGCTTTGTAGCTTGTGCGGCATTGTCTTTTGCTATTTGTCTTGAGTCTAGGTATTTTACCATTTTGGCATCTCTTTCAACTCCGTGAGAACCTGAAATGTCTTTGTATGCTTTTAATGCAGCTTCTTTATCGGCAAATTTTATATAATCATGGTAGTTGCTGCCTTTTTTATAATAAATTTCAGTACCTTCCCATGTTGCATTGAACGGCAAAAATTCACTATCGGGTTCTTTTACGCTGAAGCTTCCGCCTTTGTATTTGTTGGCAAAAGTAGATGTTACCATTCTGTTGCCGTCTTTGCCGATTTCTAAATCATAATATTTTGTATCTTTTAAATCGCTGCCGATTTTAGCTAACTTTTCAATTTCGGCTCTTGGCATTTTTTTCAAAGCATCTACGGCTTCGGATTTAATTTTTAATGCCATACCGAAACTTTGTTGTGGCTGCGTGCATTTATTTACTTGCATATTTATTCTCCTTTAATTCGTATCGGTTTAAATGTATCGTTACTATTAAACCTCGTAAAGCAGGAATTTGCGTACTAAAATTAATTTTATTAATAAATTTTTACAAAATATTTTATACTGTTTGTCTGTAAATATTGACAATATCATTTAAAATTTATAAAATTTAAATATGGCAATAGCATATTTAAGTTTAGGTTCAAATAAAGGTGATAGAATCGGCTATGTTCAGCAGGCGGCAAGTTTGCTTGGCAATGACGATAATATTTCGATTGTCAGAAGTTCTGCTTTTTATGAAACGGAACCATGGAATATGAATACAAAAACATGGTTTGTGAATGCCGTTATTGAAATTAAAACCAAATATTCTCCGCATGAACTTTTAAAAGTTTGCCAGGATGTCGAAAAACGTCTGGGCAGAGTTCGGAATAATAATGCGGATTATGACGATAGAACTATTGATATAGATATTTTGTTTTACAATAACGATATTATAAATGATGAAAATCTTGTTATCCCGCATAAATACGTTCATTTAAGAGCTTTTAATCTTGTTCCGATGTTGGAACTTAATGCGGATTATGTTCATCCGGTGTTGCATAAAACTATTGCGCAAATGCATGATGATTTAGAAAATCCCGAAATGGTATTTTTGTATGGCACAAGAGTTGATATATAAAAGTATCGGTATTGTCGGTGCCGGACCTGCGGGGTGCATGTGTGCCAAGCTGCTTTCCGATGCGGGGTTTGACGTTACGCTTTTTGATATGGGTAAATTTTTAAGAACGCTTTTACCTACGGGGGGCGGAAAATGCAATATTACTCATGACGAGCCTGATTTTAGGGAATTTGCAAAAAATTACCCCAGAGGCGAAAAATTTTTATACTCGGTTTTTTCAAAATTCGGAGTAAGTGATACTATTGATTTTTTTAATTCTATCGGGGTAAAAACTTATACAAGAGAAGATAAGCGTGTTTTCCCGATTTCAAATTCCTCATCTGATGTTCGTGAAAAATTATTAAAATCCATTAAATGTCATTTTACAAATGAAGAAGTCGTAAATATTCAAAAGATTTCAGGCGAAAACGGTTTCAAATTAAAAACCGATAAAAACGAATATTATTTTGATGATATTGTAATTTCAATCGGCGGGCATGCGGGATATAAGCTGCTTGAAAACCTCGGAATAAATATTATTACGCCCGTACCGTCTTTGGTCGGGTTTGTAACAAAAGAGAATTTTTCATCATTGTCGGGGGTGTCTTTAAAAGATGTTAAAATCAAAATTAAAAAGAAAGAGTATTGCGGAGATATTCTTTTTACGCACAAAGGAATTTCCGGACCTTTAATATATGTGATTTCATCTGTTTATGCAAAAGAAAAATTGCCGCTTGAAATGCTCCTGCGCTTCACGGAAGATATCGATTTACAGAAGTTTCTGGAACAAAATTCTCATAAAGAGGTTAAAAATTTGTTATCTCAATTTGTTCCGAAGTCATTGGGTGAATATATTTTAAAAATATCAGCCATAAACCCAGACACTCCTTGCCATCAAATCAATTCTAAACAAAGAAATAAAATATGCGAAAGTTTGACGAATTTTAAAGTAACCGTAATAAACAAAGTTAAAGATTCTGAAATTGTTACTTGCGGCGGGGTGGATTTGAAAGAAGTCAACTCCAAAACTCTTGAATCAAAAAAATATGACGGTTTGTATTTTTGCGGTGAAGTGCTTGATATTGACGGTTTTTGCGGAGGATATAACCTGCAAAATTGTTGGTCTACGGGTTATATCTGCGCACAATCCATAATTAACAAATAATAAAATCCGTAATTTATATATTCATTACCCTTAAAATTTCGTTCATATCGTCAGATGTTTTCTTAACCTCATCTTGAGAATATTTAATTGCGCTGTCAGGGTCTTTCAATCCGTTGCCTGTCAAAATACAAACGATTTTTGAACCCTCTTTTATTTGTGATTTTACTTTTATCAATCCTGCAACTGATGCTGCCGATGCGGGTTCTGCCAAAATGCCTTCTGTTGATGCAATTAATTTGTAAGCTTTTATTATTTCATCATCATTTACAAAATTTATCATTCCGTTGCTTTCATCACGTGCAGCCTCGGCTTTCTTCCAGCTTGCGGGGTTGCCTATTCTTATGGCGGTTGCAATTGTTTCGGGATTCAAGATTCTTTCGCCTTTAACAATTGCCGCAGCGCCTTCTGCTTCAAATCCCATCATCTTAGGCTTTTTAGAAATTTTACCCGAATCATAAAACTCTTTGTAACCTTTCCAGTATGCCGTAATATTTCCCGCATTTCCGACAGGGATAAAATGATAATCGGGAGCTGTGCCTAATGCTTCACAAATTTCAAAAGCACCTGTTTTTTGCCCCTCAATTCTGTAAGGGTTTACGGAATTGACAAGGGTAATCGGATATTTATCGGCAATATCACGAACAAGTTCTAACGCTCTGTCAAAATTGCCTTTAATTGCAATGATTTCTGCTCCGTACATCATTGCTTGAGATAATTTTCCGAGTGCAATATATCCGTCAGGAATTAAAACAAATGTCTTTACCCCTGCTTTAGCACCGTATGCCGCAGCAGAAGCAGACGTGTTGCCTGTTGATGCGCAAATTATAGCACCTGAGCCCGATTCTTTGGCTTTTGTTACAGCCATTGTCATCCCGCGATCTTTGAAACTTCCCGTAGGGTTGCAGCCTTCAAATTTTAAATAAATCTCTGCATCAAGCCCTATTTTTTTAGCCAGATTGTCCGCTTTTATTAACGGGGTGTTTCCTTCGTTTAAAGTAACAACCGGTGTAGTATCGCTGACAGGCAGATATTGTCTGTATTTGTTGATTAATCCTGTATACATAGTTAAATTCTCTTTCTTCCTTTGACTTATAATAAAATTTTAAATACCGATGCAGCTTTTTTATTGCCGCAACTTCTTTGAATGCATATATTTTACAACAAATTTCGCATAAAAAAAAGCCCCGCTTGTGCGGGGTAAAATTCTTTTTGGGAATTAGGAATAGGAATAAAATTTTCTCTCTTGTCTATTTAAACGGAATTTTAAATCTCTCTCTCGTGTTTATTTAATGTTACATATATATAAAGTATATACAATCTTTTATATTTCATAAGCGGCTTATTTTGTTACAATTCTTAATATAAACTTTAAAACTTAGGCACAATCGGCAATTTAACCTTTAATAACGTCAGCTTTTGCGAGAAATTCAAGCAGACTTACGACTTTAACTTTTTTGTTTTTAATTAACATAAGCCCTTGTTTTAGCCCGACGATGCATGCAGGGCATGAGGTTATTACATAGTCGGCGTTTGTGTTTTGAATATTCAGGGCTTTTTGCTTTGATATTTCTTTTGATAAATCTCTGTTTTTCAGGGTGAAACTTCCCGCAAGTCCGCAGCAGTTGTCGTAATCTTCGCACTTTACGTATTCCACATTTTTACAGCGGGATATAATTTTTTCAAAAAAGTCATCGTTTTTAAGATGGCATGGTTTGTGAAAAGTTACTTTTACGGGTTTTTTAAAATCAAATCGCAAATTTTTTGAGGCAATTATATCGCCCCAATTCAAGGTATTTTGCGGATTTATTTTTGAATTAAAATATTTGTTGTAGCTTAGCAAAGTATCTTCACAGCTTGCACAGTCTGTTACCAGATAATCGTAATCGGATTGCAGGTATTTAATATTTTTTCCATAAGCCTGTTTGAAACGTTTAAAGTTGCCTTCAGAAAGAAACGGCAGTCCGCAGCAGTCAAAATCGGGCGTGATAATTTCTATATCGCTGTTATTGAAAATCTTGTATAAATAATTGTCATTTTGCGGAAATACTTCATTTACGCAGCCTTTAAAGTACATGACTTTGAGGGTATTTTTTTTATTTTGGAATCTTTTTCTAAAAGGGCGGCTCAATATTTTCCCTAGTTTTACAAATGATGAAAAAATCAAACGGCTTTGCAAAAAGTTTATAATTGCGCCGGAAAATTTTCCTTTAGAATATTCGTATTTTGCGCAATTAATGATTTGGACGGCATCAATTCCTGCGGGGCAAAAGTCGTTGCATTTGCCGCATTTAAGACACATGTCGAGGTATTTGTTTATATTTTTGGACATCTTCAAATCTCCGACCGCCACGCCATGCAGCATTATGAATTTGCCCCTGCTTACGGCGCAGTCGTTTCTGGTGATTTTGTACACGGGGCATGCATTTTGACATTGTCCGCATTTAGAACATTTGTCCAATTCTTTTTTGTAGTCGTTTAAACTATTCATATCTTCATCATAGCATAAATTTTGTGTCCGAAATTTTTCTGATTGCTTTTCAGATGTTAACATTTTTTAATAAACGGGTGTTTTTATTAAACTTTTAAAAAAATATAGCCGAATAACATAATATATACATTTATACTTTAAATAAGGGCAAAATTATGTCAGAAAATTCTCAATTCACGTTTAACAGACCATATAAACCGTTTGGCTTTAATATTCAGGTTCCAGAAAGAACGATTCAACAGGCGGGGCAATCATTAGAAAACCTTATTAAATCCCCGACAGAACCGTTGTTTGACTTTTTGGAGAAAAACGAAAACGTATTTAACGGCGATGTAGCTTTTGAAATCAACAAAACGCAGGCGCAGAACTTTACGATAGGTTCAATGCTGCGAATGGAAGATGAAAAAGTCAACGGCAAAAGCGGTAAAATTGATATGCATTTTTAAAAAAAATGAAGAAATAATAAAATTTTTTGAACTATACAAATTTTGTATAGTTCATTTTTTATGTTTATGTTATTATATATTTGTCGGTACGAAAAATGTATTTGACAAAACATTGAAAATTTTATAAGTTTAAAAATCGGGACGTAGCGCAGCTTGGAAGCGCACTTTGTTAGGGTCGAAGGGGTCGCAGGTTCAAATCCTGTCGTCCCGATTTTTTATGTATATATTTCGCCTGCTCGCAGGTTCAGCAAACAAGCGTGGTTCTAATAAAAAGATAAAAAGAACCACAGCTTTTTGCACGCATTATCTCTAATGTTCGTCCCAAGGCTCACATAAGAGCTAAAGTGAAATCCTGTCGTCCCGATTTTTTTTTATTAATACATAGTTTTTTCGGGATTACATCCTGTACAGAAAGCAATTTTTTACGCTTACGCTAAAAATTTACTTTCTGCATACCATATTCGTAAGACTCACAGGCTCGCCAACGACTATGTCATCGTCCCGTTTTTTATTAATGCAAAATTTTTTTAGCCCGTGGATGCATCAGACTATCTTTTTGGTAAATTTATCCGTTCAAAAATAACAAAAACAAGAACATTATTAGTGTTCTTGTTTAAATTAAAGGGGTTGCGAATAAACTTTGTATCTTTAGAATGCTATCAGCATGATAGTAAACATGCACCCGAGTGAAACTGCGCTGAATAGAAACCATGTATGCATAACAGGATGTTGATATGACCAGATTTCTTTGATAGTTGCAGTTGCTTGGGTGATAGTTCTCATATTTTATTCTCTCTTTCTTATTTAAATCTTATACATATATTTTCTATTTTTATGAGAAAACTTCATCACCTATTTGGTTGATTATTAATAATCTTTCGGATTAGTTTTTTTATGCGCAAAAAATTTTTTTTAATACTTTATATATTCACAGGTGGTCTCCATGAATATTGTCAAGCCGGCGGCAAATATTATTCCCAAATGGACCAAAAACGGTTCTAAGCTGCTTAAAAAAGAAAAATTTAATATAGAGCGTTTGCGTTACGATGAAATCCCTGCGGGTACAGCTGTTTTTGAACGTGTAACCGTTGCGACTGATTTTGGCAAGGGCTGTTCAAAAGTTTTGTCTTTCAGAGATAAAGACGGCAAAGCGCTTAGAAAAGTTGTAATAAAAGAAAAAGACGGCAAACGAGTTTCTAAGACTATCAGAAATTATGAGCGTTCTAAAGATGTACTTTTTACCGATACAAAGCATGTTTTGACAGGAAAAACTACGAATGAAACAAGGGAAATCTTTCATGTAAAGCCTCAAGCTGACGGCAAAAAATCTTTGACAAGAATGAAATTTGAAGGAAAATATCAGTCTGACGGTTCGAGATTAGAAACGCAAGTTTATGAAGATCTAGCACCAAAGAAAGTAAGCTGTGAAAAGTTGAAAACAACCGCAAAAAGACTTAAAAACGGGCAAGTCATCGACAAAACAATTTCGGGTGATAGTGAAATTGTTGCACGGGTAAAAGACGATCCGTATTTATATATAAGGAATTATGGTAAAAAAGATTTTATACGCTCCGTATCTTTACTTGCAAAGAAATATCAGGATGTTGCAGATGTTGCGGGCAGATTAAAAATACAAAAGATAAATGGCTTATCGCATGGTTATTATCAAAGTTTTAGCAAAACCATTGCAATTGATCCGCACAAAAGCGGCAAAGCCGATCTTGTTGATACTTTAAATCATGAGTACAGGCACAAATGGCAGTATAAATTAATATCAAAATATTTGGGCGGACTTTTAAATATATTTAAAAAAGATAAAAGTGTTTTGTCCAAGAAAGAAAAGCAGTTGGCTCCAAAGCTGCTGAAAGCTGATATATTCTATTGCCCTCCGATGTTCAGTTATGAAAAATATCATGCAAATTTGTTGGAAAAAGATGCCAGAGCTGCGGGACAAAAGGCTTATGATGAATATGTAGAAAATTCGAAAAAGCTTGCGGATTTGCTTGGGGTTCCGAAATCTATGACTTTTGTTGACGGAATGAACGAAAAAACGGCTGAATTTATAAAAGATGCACCGAAAGTTGATGCAGGAATTTTTAATGTCGCAAGCGAATAAATATTATATGCAAATATTTATTTATTGATTATTGTTCAATTTTTTATTATCATTTGATTGTTATGAAAAAAGTTGAATTATTACTGCCTGCGGGCAATTTGGAAAAATTGGAATATGCTGTAAGATATGGTGCGGATGCCGTATATTTGGGCGTTGTGGATTTCAGTTTACGTGCAATGAGAAAAGGTGAACTTATCACTTTTGAAAATCTGAAGTCGGCAATTGATTTGGCCCATAAGCTCGGGGCAAAAGCATATTTAACCTTGAATATTTTTGCGTTTAACAAAGATATAAAACATTTGATTGAATGCATTGAAATAATAAAAGACGCAAATCCTGATGCAATACTTGTCAGCGATTTCGGGTTTATTAATATATTAAAAAAATATATGCCTGATACACCGTTGCATATAAGTACGCAAACAAATATTTTGAATTACGAATGCGTAAAGTTCTGGCGTGATATGGGCGCATCAAGGGTTGTTCTGGCAAGAGAATTGTCAATCCCCGAGATTGCGGAAATAAAACAAAAAGTTCCCGATATTGAACTTGAATGTTTTATTCACGGAGCGCAATGTGTTTCATATTCGGGCAGATGTTTGTTGAGTGATTATTTTACAAACGGTGAAAGGATTTCAAATCAGGGTAATTGTTGCCAGCCGTGCAGGTGGAGTTATAAACTCGTTGAAGAAACCCGTCCGAACGAATACTATGAAATTAATGAAGATGCACACGGAACACACATCTTGAGCCCGAAAGATTTATGTCTTGTTTATCATTTAAAAGAAATGATTGATGCGGGAGTTGATTCATTCAAAGTCGAGGGCAGAACAAAGAGCCTTTATTATGTTTCTGCTGTTGCAAAGACTTATCGTTCGGCAATTGATGAATTATACCAAAATCCGAATGCCGATATGTCAAAATATTTTGAAGAACTAAAAAAAGTCGGAAACAGAGGCTATACAACAGGCTTTGCATTGGGCGGCGGAAATGCGAAAGATTCCTACAGCTATCACCTTTCAAAAGGTTTGGCGGGTGCGGATTTCTTGTTTGAATTTTACGGCAGAGAAAAATTCAATTTTATACGTCCGCAATTTCAAGATGATGGTTTTGTTTATCTTGTCAAAATCAAAAACAAGATTAAACCCGATGATGAAATAGAAATTATTTCACCTGACGAACAGTTCAAAACAAAAATTCTTGCAATATATGATGAAAAAGGTGATGAACTGGAAGTCGGCAATACAAATGCGCAGGTGTATGTAAAATTTGACCTAGAGGTGAAAAATTATCAATATGCACTTGCAAGAACCGTTGGAATAAAAGAGATGGAAAACTAAAATCAGGTCGGCATTGTGCCTGCATTCTATTGGCGAACTTTGTGAGCCTTAGAGAATGGAATCACCTTTTGGTACTATGCCGACAAAAGAAAACAAAAAGGAGTAAAATGTTTTTAAAACCCGATTACAATTTAAAAAGTGTATATGATATAAATTTAGACGAATTGAAACTTATCGGCGTAAAGGCCGTACTGTTTGATTTGGATTCTACTTTGATGGCATCAAAATCAGGGTTTTATACTGATGAAACTTACAGTTTTTTAAGAAGTGTTGAAGAAAAATTCTTTATTGCGATTATTTCAAACAACCATAACCCCGAATATATGGAAAAAGTTCGGGCAATTACGCATTTCCCGATATTATTTGAGGCGTGCAAACCGAGAACGGGAGTTGTTCGAAAATTTTTGGAAAAATATAATTTAAAACCCGAAGATTGCGTAATCGTAGGTGACAGACCTTTAACGGATATTTTGTGCGGTAAACTTTTAGGATGTAAAACGATTCTTGTTGATTCGATTACAGCCGATACGGAATCAAAACTTGTAAGATTTGTAAGATGGTTGGAAAGATTAACAATCAGAAAATAATTCTTCTCAATCGGAAGGTTGAAATTTTTGGCTTGTACACAATCCGTTACAATATAAATACGGCTAAAAACCCGTAATAGTTGGATTTTTAGGCTTTATCCTCTAAATATATGATAAATATTAGTATTTTTGCCCAAAAGCAGGGAATATGATAATATGGAAGGTAGTATGGTTATTACTGTATTTACCAGACAAACATTAATTTAAAGACTTGATGGGAAATGATACGAACAAGAATTAAGAGAAACAGTATATTGCATATATTCAAATTGTTATCTGTTTTAGTATTTGCCGGTATAGTTTTAAGCGGTTGTAATTCGGGAAACGATCAGAATGAATCGGCATCGAATGTTCCCGCACCTGTGGCGGCTCAAAATCAACCCGAGCCTCATAGCAGCGTAAATATTGATGTTGAGGATGATGACACCCCCGACAGAATGATATCTTATGATGTTACGACAATAGGCAGAGGCAACCCTTTTATGCCGTATAATGAAATGCTTGAATATGAAAAGGCAAGAAATTCTGCTATTGCGGAAGCTAATGCAAGAAACGCCAAAATTATAAGAGCAAAGAGATTAAGAAACTACAGAATACGTGAAGCGGATGATATAAGTCCGTATAAATTCAATCTGCCCGTACCGCCGACAGGGCTTGATACAGGTACGATGGCTGCAAAAATTACAAAAACAAAAGTTGTCGGAATTATGTATAACGCTAAAAGTCCGTCAGCTATTATAAATGTCGATAACAAAGATTATCTGGTAAGACCGGGTGATAAAATTATCGGTCAGGAATACAAGGTTGCAAAAATTACTCCGACGTGGGTAACTGCAACAATGGGTTCCAACGTATACTCTGCCGCAATCGGAGAACTGTTCTCCAAAGACGGTTTGAATACAAACCAAACAGACATATACAATTTGAAAGAAAGATTCGGCGGAAGAAAAATTTAAAAACAATCAATTGGGAGCTGATATGAAAAATAAATTCGTAAAAAAACTGATAGCAACTACAATGATTTGGTCATTTGTATTTACCTATACAACCCCTGCGGTATTGGCTGCCGGAACTCCAAAAATTCGTTCCGAACAAGCGATTACTACACTTGATGTAAATTCGGAGGATCAAATTCATAATGCAAATTCAATGGTAAATTTGAGTTTGCGAGATGCGGATATAAAACAGGTATTGAGAATGTTTGCCGATCAGGCGGGTATGAACGTAATTTTTGCTCCGTCTGTCAGCGGCACGGTAACAATGGATTTGGTTAACGTTACATTGTTAAAAGCATTGAACCTTGTTACAAGTACCCAAAAAATTAAATATAACATCAAAGCAAACACTTTGATATTCTCAGGCTCGGGCGAAGGTGCCGATGATGATATAGAAATTCAAGCGGATAACAAAGATATGATTCTTATCCCCGTAAAATATGTCAGCGCAGCATCTATTGCAGAGTTCTTGAATAAAAACATCTTCTCTAAAAACGGTATTAACCCGGGTGTTTCTAAAAAACCTGTTGTTACTGTCAACCCTGCCAACAACGAACTTATTATCATGGGAACAAGAGATGATGCGGTTTTAGCACAAAAAATCGTAGAGCAGTTTGATAAAAAACCTCCGATTACGAATTTTAAAGTTAACCATGTTACCCCCGCAGAAATGGCAGGGTTAATATGTTCAACGTTAATTCCGTCATTTATGAGCAACGGCAGCGGCGGTGATAACGGCGGCGGTTCATCATCAGGCGGCGGAGCTGCAACAGGCGGAGCTGCAGGTATTCCTACAGGATTTGCATCTGATGATGCCGCATCTTCTGACTCAAGCAGCAGCGGCTCTAACGGTATATCAATAGGCGGCGGCAAAATGCTTTGCTCGGTTGATCAAAAAACCGACACCGAAGATATGGAATCCATTCCGTTTAAAAACCTTACGGTTTCATACTTCCCTACAATCGGTACCGTTCAAATTATCGGCGGTTCTCCGAGCCAGTTGGAAGTGATTAAAGATTATATCGCATCTAATGATATAAAATCTCCTCAAGCTTATCTTGAAGTACAGATAATTTCATTATCCGAACAGGGCAGTAAAGAGTTTTCAAACACTTGGATGTATTACAGTAAAAACTTAACATTCAATGCTGCAAACGGAACACTTCAACAGGGTAAACACCCGATATTCTTCTCGGGACACGGGTTTACCGATGATGTTCTCGGTAATGAAACAAGCAACACTACAACAGGCGGAACAACAACCAATACAAGTCCGTCCTACAGCCGATGGACAGGCGGTTCGCAATTGGTTTGGCAGATTAAATACATGATTGAAAACAGTAAAGGTCGTGTACTTGCCAATCCCAGAATATTGTTAACAAGCGGTCAGCAATCCGTAATCGATTTGACTTCAGATTATATCGCCAAAACTACATCTCAATATTTGGATTCAACCGGAACAGGTTCATCTCAGGTTCAAAAAGATTATGATATCCAGTCTGATAACGGTATAAAAGTTACAATTACACCTTTCATCAGTCCCGACGGATACGTTACTCTTGATATCAAACCCGAGTATGCAACGATTGCGGAACGTTTGACAACTACATCAGAAACAGGTGATACGGATATTGCCGCAACATTACTTCAAAGAAGAAACTTAGACCTTAAAGGCGTAAGAATTAAAGACGGTGAAACTTTGATTATCGGTGGTTTGATTCAGGAAACCGAAACAAAAACCGTTAATAAAATCCCGTTCTTAGGTGATTTGCCTTTCATCGGAATGTTCTTTAGAAGTACAATCGCATCAAAACAAAAAGAAGAAATGATTATAATGTTAACACCTGAAATATTGGTTGATACGGAAGATGCGGCAAACGATGAAACAACCGATTTATAATAAACAAAATATCAAAACCAATGAATGAAGTTATAACGAGAATAAAAAACAGCATAGATAAAAGCATTATCGAAAAGATAGACCAAGATGCTATGGGACAAATGAAATTTGTCCCGATTAGTATTCGTCAGGGACAGCTTTTCGTTGCTATTTCCAAAAAATCAAATATGGAAAAAATAAGCAAGCTTTTAAAAAGGTATTTCAAAAATACCATAAGATTTATGCCTGTCGGTGGTGATGATGATTTGCAGGAACTTTTGAGCGGATTTGTTACAAAAGATCAACTCAAAAAAGACTTTCCATCTAATATTCCTCAAAAGAAAGATGCACCTGTTATGGTTTCAAAGCCTGTCGGCGGAATGCTCGGCAGCTTATTGTTAAAAAAAGGCTTAATCACTCAAGAACAATTGAAAGATGCTCTTGCAGAATCTAAAAGAACAAATACTCCCATCGGTTCTACTTTGTATGAAATGGGATATATCACCTTAAACGATTTGAAAAGCACATTAGGAGAACAAACTGGGTATAAGCTTGTAAGTTCGGAAGATTTGCAGGAACAAAAGAACTTTATAAATATTCTGCCCGAGGATTTTATCCGTTCAAATTCGGTTATTCCGATATCTTCAGATGGTAAGATATTGACTGTTGGTGTTTTGAAACCCCTTAAAACCGATGTATTAAAAGACATTATTTATATAACGGGTCAGAACCCCAGACAACTTTTAATGACTCATTATGAGTTCCAAAATTCACTTGAAGTTTTCTTTTCTAAAAGGAAGAAGCAAACCGAAAAAATATTGGAACAAATTAAAACAGAAGCTATGGACTCTGAAGAAACGAGTCTTTCCGATCAACTTGATGCGGAACTTTTGGAGTCAACGGGTACGGTTGCAAAATTCGTTAACCAAATTCTTACAAACGCAATAGATAACAAGGTTTCCGATATTCACATTGAACCCAGATTGACGGGTTATATCGTACGATACAGAAAAGACGGTATCTTACAAAAAGTTCTTGATATCCCTGAAAAAGCGGAATCTGCCGTTATTACAAGATTTAAAGTTTTATCAAGAATGAATATCGCAGAACAAAGACGTCCGCAGGATGGTACGTTTTCTTTGCCTTATAAAAAAGTAACTTACGATTTCCGTATCAACACATTACCCGTATCAGGGAAAGAAAAGGTCGTAATCCGTGTCCTTGCGCCTGCCGTCAGTTTGAAATCCGAAGATAAACAAATTCGACTTGTCGGAGCAAACTCCGAAGATATCGACAGCATCACAAGAATGGTATCCTGCCCGAACGGTATTATCCTTACATCAGGTCCTACAGGTTCAGGTAAAACGACGACCCTTTATTCGATTTTGAAAAGTTTAAACGATGAATCCGTTAATATTACAACGATTGAGGACCCTATAGAAATCAAGCTTGACGGTATAAACCAATCTCAGGTAAACGTAAAAGCGGGTATCACATTCGCATCTTGTATGAGAGCAATTTTAAGACAGGACCCCGATATTATACTTGTCGGTGAAATTCGTGATTACGAAACGTTAGAAACGGCAATTTCCGCCGCATTAACAGGGCACCTTGTATTAAGTACGGTTCACACAAATTCGGCAGCTGCTACAATTACACGTTTGATTGAAATGGGCGCAAAAGATTACCTTGTTTCTTCTACATTGTCAGGCGTTATCGCTCAAAGACTTGTAAGAAGGCTTTGTGATGATTGCAAGCAAGAATACCATTGTACAAGAGCAGAGGCGATGAAAGTTACTCTTGATGAAGATGAAATCGAAAAACTTATGGCAACTCCAATTTATAAGCCCGTAGGCTGCAACCATTGCAATTTCACGGGCTATAGAGGCCGATTGGGCGTATATGAAATTATGCCTGTTACAAAAGAGATTAAAAAACTTATTGCGCAGGGTGCACACGATTTGGAATTGGAAGAATGCGCCGTAGATCATGGCATGACAACGTTAAACGGTTCATGCTATAAACATATTATTGACGGTGTAACATCTATCAATGAGTTTGTCAGAGTATTAGGTTTGGCGGGCGAGTAGTATGACCAGATATAATTATACAGCATACAAAAACGGTTCAAGTAACATTGTAAAAGGACAGGTCGAGGCTAATAACATGCGTGAAGCCCGAACCGAAGTTCGTTCAATGGGGCTTATACCTACTTATATCGTTGAAGAAACCGCTAAAGAAGATAAAACCAAAAAGAAGAAAAAAGAAGTTTCGAGAATGCCCAAAATGGGCTTGGCGGAGCAGATAGATTTCACTTCAACCATGCAAATTCTTGCTGCTGCAGGTATTCCGATTATCGAATCTTTATTGTTCATTGAAAATGATGCGACAAAATTGAAAATCAGGCAGGTTGCGGGTGAATTAAGACGTCAAATTATGAACGGCGGCACATTCGCCGGAACAATTGCAAAATATCCCGAACAATTCGGACATGTTTATATCGGTCTTGTAAAAACAGGTGAAGACGCAGGTGAATTGGAAAAGACTTTGGACAGATTGTTGGAACTTTTGAATAAACAGTCAGCAATCAGAAGCAAAGTTATAGGTACATTGATGTATCCCGCATTCGTTATTTTACTTGCAATATTTATCGTACTTGTCATGTTGGTATTTGTATTCCCAGTATTCAAAGATATGTTTGATCAAATGGGAATGCAATTGCCATGGATTACCAGAGTATTGATTGATATGGGTGTTTTCTTAAAGAAAAACTGGTATACAATTCCGATGGGCTTTATCGCATTGTTTGCGGGTATAAATTTTCTGTTCAAGTGGAAACCCAGTAAATGGAAAATTGATGAATGGGTTTTGAAAATTCCCGTACTTTCTAAATTGGTTCAATTCTCAAACTTCGCAAACTTCATTGCCGTGTTGCAGGTTGCGTATGATGCGGGTGTTCCGATTTTGGAATGTTTGTATCTTGCGAATATGACCCTTACAAACCATACTCTTGAACAAAGGGTTCAGGAAGCAACTGTTAAAATCCAGCAAGGTCAACATTTATCTGCTGCATTGCGTGCAACAAGAACGATGCCGAAAATGATATTGTTCATGATTGCAACAGGTGAACAATCAGGACGTTTGGGCGATATGCTCGGTCAGGCGGTAAATTATATTGATAAAGCGCTTGATAATATTATTGATATCATGACAAAAATGATTGAGCCGATAATGCTTATCGTAATCGGTACGATTGTATTAATCCTTGCATCAGCTTTGTACTTGCCATTGTTCGCATCATACATGGGTATGTAATTATTAAGGCTTATATTTAAAAGTAATAGCGACCTCTCTTGCAAGCGGCGAGGTGTGGACCTACAGTCCGAGCATCATTTTATTTAAATTTGCGCTGTAATTCATTGCCGCATACATAGAATTTTCGTGGCTTGTAAGGTTGTTTATATCGCAGCCTAAATTCTGCGCTTCTGTTTTATATTGGGTTAAATGGTCTTTTTCAATCTTATCGCTAATGAGTTTTAACATTTCTTCAAGCGTCATTGAAGAATTTGTTACTATACCGATTTTTGAAGCAAGTTTTTTGGCTCTTGTCATCAATTCATTGGAACTTGAACATTCACATTTAACGCTTGGGGTCAGGTTTTGCGTTTTCTGCATTTTTACCGCATTTTCAATAAGAATTTGCGCTTGCGCTTCTGAAGTTACCGTTTTGGGGTCAATTCCGAGTGCAAGAAGTTTTCTTTTCGTTTCTTCGGACAAGCTTGATGTTGTTGAATAACTGTTATAGCTTTCATAATTTACTTGTGTTCCGATTGAATTGATTGACATTTGGTGTGGTATCCTTTCTGTTTTTTATTTAATAATTTTTTCCCGATAGTCAACATAATTAATTAAAAATTATTATTTCTAATGCGAATGAGTGAATTCAAGAAGTAATCGCAACACTGACGCCAAAGATTTAGTAGAATGGCTAAAGAGAGGAGTTAGTAAAGATGAAAACAAGCAGCCATCTGAGTTCAGAGGAACGAGACAGAATAACAATATTGCAATCAGAAGGATTAAGTATCCGAAAAATAGCAAAGGAACTTGGTCGAAGCCCCAGTACAATTTCAAGAGAACTAAATAGACCACAGGCAGTATATTATAGAGGGAAATATATAGGTTCTCAAACGGATAAGAATGTCAAAAGGCAATGGTCAATATGTCACAGAAGAAATAATAAATATTTGTCTATGTATAATGTCCGTAAATATATATCCATACATCTAAAGTATGGATATTCTCCGACTATAGTTTCACACATATTACTAAAAAATTACAATATATCTATATCTCATGAAACCATATACCAATATATTTACAAAAAGAATATAGATTTGGCGAAATATCTTCTGCGAAGAAAGCATGGAAGAAAGCCAAGAAATCTACGGATATATCGAGCTTATA
>Ga0256406_1000296_pt1 | contig 94156 bp, 68 predicted proteins | sample RumenRJG_03DNA_FD_185986 | JGI IMG/M metagenome (GOLD analysis project Ga0256406, IMG submission 185986) | Bovine rumen microbial communities from Lethbridge, Alberta, Canada - RJG_03 | ecosystem: Host-associated > Mammals > Digestive system > Stomach > Rumen | place: Canada: Alberta | collected...
GATGATTTGCCTGTCACAGCTTCCTGATAAGTCAACCATATATATTTTTTTGAAGCCCCCTTTGAGGGCTTGTTTGCTGCGCCTTCTTTTACGGTATCTAACCGTCTGCTTCTTTTTCAAACTTACAGCCTCCTTATATGCAGTGAAGTTGCCTTCAGTTTACGGACGGAATATAAAGGAAAAGTATGGAATCTGTAAAAATACAGTAAATCACTGCATTTTTACTCAGATTTTCCTTTTTTCTTACGAAATCCTTACAGGATCCGGCTAAAGTAAGGCTCATCAAGCATAAAGGAGTGACGGATATGTTCGGATTGGGTGTTCCTGAATTGTTGTTGATCCTGATTATTGGCCTGGTGGTCTTTGGACCCGGCAAACTGCCCGAAATCGGCCGGGCCATGGGGAAAAGTATGAATGAGTTCAAATCGGCTCTGAACAGTACAGCTGAAGTCAAAGCGCCCGTGGAGAAGGCAGCTGCCAAACCGGCGGAAGGGGATAAATAGGCTATGGCAGCCGCAGAGAACAGTCTGCCCGGGAATGAGGCATCCATGCCGCTTGTGGGGCATCTGACAGAACTTCGGAGCCGTCTGATCAAATCCCTTGCGGCCCTTGCGCTGTGTACGGTCCTGAGCGGACTGCATATCGCTGAAATCATGCATTTCCTGACGGCACCGGCGGGGACGCTGTATTTCCTGAAGCCGGCTGAAGCGTTCCTCATTTATTTCAAGACGGGCCTGGCAGGCGGGGCCATCCTGGCGTCGCCCGTCCTGTTCTATCAGGTATGGGCGTTCGTGGTGCCTGCTTTTACAGTCCATGAGAAAAAGACGCTCCTCATTGTTGTCCCTTTGTCGCTCAGCCTGTTTCTGGCAGGGCTCGCCTTTGCTTTTTTCCTGGTTCTCCCGCAGGGACTCCGGTTTTTCCTGGCTTATACGAGCGATACGGTGCAGCCCATGCTTTCCATGGAAAGCTACCTTGATTTTGTATTTATGATGGTCCTGCCCTTCGGGGTGACTTTCAATCTGCCCCTGGTGCTCTGTGTGTGTGCGAAACTGGGACTTATGACTTCCCGGGGTCTTGCCCGGAAGCGGAAATTCGTCATCCTGGCGGCGTTTGTCTTTGGTGCTGTCATCACGCCGACGACGGACATGATTTCCCAGACCCTGCTGGCACTGCCGGTCCTCGTGCTGTATGAAGGAAGCATCTGGTTCATCCGGCTGATCCTTGGAAAATAATGCAATACAGGCCTGCTGCCTGAAAAACGGTACGGCGGTCATGGAATCTCTCCATGGCTGCTGCACCGTTTTTTTCTGCGGTCATGCTGCCCGGACTGTATCCGGAGTCCAGCTGTTTCAGTACGGCCGGATCAGTTTAAAAACTGTATCATCTGTATTAATTTAAAAAAAATTCCAGATTCCTGAAACAAAAACAGGTCCTTTGGACAATAAACACGGACGGTTGTGTTATCATGGTACTGTAATACAGAAATATAGAAAGAGAGGGACACTGCATGGATCAGGAAATCAGGTCTCTGGCAGACCGGTATCTTCCTGAAGCCGGGAAACTCGTTCGGTATCTTTACGATCATCCTGAAGTTTCCGGGCAGGAGGTTCTTGCCAGCAAGGCCATCGTGGAGGCACTGGAGCCGTTCGGCTTTACGATTGAATATCCATTCATGGCCCGGGAGCTGGGGTACGGGACGGCTTTCCGGGCCGTGCTGGAACGGGGAGAGGGACCCCGGACAGCCATCATGGTGGAGTACGATGCCCTGCCCGGAGTGGGTCACGGCTGCGGCCATAATTTGCATGGATCGCTGTCGGTCCTCGCCGCAATGATCATGAGCCGCCTGCCCCGGGATGCCTATCACGGCACGCTCGAGGTCATCGGGACTCCGGCTGAGGAGGTGGATGGGGCAAAGCTTCATTTTGCACCGGCGGGGGTCTTTGACGGCGATGCTCTGGCCATCATGATGCACAGCACGAGCGGCGGCCTGAGCCGTACGAACACGGACGCCACGGCCCTGCGCTGCTATGTCGTCGATTTTCACGGAAAGAAGGCCCATGCAGCCGGCGATCCCTGGGATGGCGCCAATGCCCTGACGGCGGCGCGCAAGTTTCTGGATCTTCTGGATGCGCGGCGTGATTCCTTCCATCCCTATACCGTCGTTTCCGCAGTGATTGAAGATGGCGGGAAAGTCCCCAATGTGGTGCCCGATACGGCAAGGATCCGGCTGGAATTCCGCTATCCGACGCGGCATGAACTGCAGCGGCTGGACCGGGTGATCCGGAACTGTGCCCGCGGTGCTGCGCTGGCGCTCGACTGCGAGGTGGAATTTACGCTGGGATTCCCGGATTTCGATGATATGGTCCGGGTCCCGCTCCTTGAAAAAAGGGTGGAAGAGCTCTTTACCGACGCGGGAGAACCGGTGGGGCCGCCGCTGCCCCCGGCAGGTTCGACCGATGCGGGGAACGTCAGCTACCGCTGTCCGACGCTGCATCCCTATATCTGTATCTCGGACAGGGCCTGTCCCGGTCATTCCGCCCAGCTGCGGGATGCCACCATTACAGAGCATGCCCTGCTCCAGATGGAAAAAGGGGCCATCGTCATGTGTGAACTGCTGCTTGAGATCTATCGGGACGAGACCTTCCGGAACGCTGTCAAAGCGGATTTCCTGAAGGCGCTGGCCCAAAAAGAGGAGGCATGAGGAATATGACAGAAGAAAAGAAAGAAGGGACTTCAAAGTCCAGGTGGGCTCTGCCTCACGTATTTGTCCTGCTTTTCGGCATCATCGTCTTTGCCACGGTCATGACCTGGATCCTGCCGGCCGGCGAATTTACGCGCGTTGCCAACAAGGCGGGCCAGAAAATCGTCCAGGCCGGGACGTATCATCTGGTGGACGCCCATCCCGTCGGGTTCTTTGAGATGTTCAAATGCATCTACCTCGGCATGAAGGATGCAGCTCCGGTCATCCTGTTCGTGTTCATCTCCTATGCGTTCATCGGTCTGATCATCGGTTCCGGCGCTTTTGACGGCCTGGTGGCAAGACTGCTGCGAAGCATCAAGGGACGCGCCCGGGTTGCCATCGTCCCTGTCTTTATCGTGCTCATCAGTTTTGCTTCTTCCACAGTTGGCATTTCTGAGGAAGCACTGCCCTTTATCCCCATCTTTGTGGGGATCTGCATTGCGATGGGGTATGATGCAATCGTCGGGATGTCCATCGTTTGCTGCGCCACGGCAATCGGTTATGCCGGTGCCTTCATGAATCCCTTCACTGTGGGCACGGCCCAGGCCATTGCTGAACTGCCCATCATGTCGGGCACGGGGTTCCGGATCCTGTCCCATCTGGCCATGGCTGCCGTGGCTTCTGTATATGTGATGCGGTACGCCCTGCGCATCCAGGCTGATCCCCAAAAGAGCTACATGTACGGGATCAAGAATGAGTTTGCCGTCACGGAGGAGGAGCTGAGCAGGCACGCTTTCACTTTCCGGCATGTACTCGTGCTTGCCGTCTTTTTTGCCGGCATCGTCATCCTTGTGTATGGCTGCAAGAATTATGGCTGGTATTTTACGGAACTGTCGGCTCTCTTCATGATCATGGGCCTTCTGTCGGCCATCCTGGTCGGCTGGAATCCGAACAAGATTGCCCGGAGCCTGGAAAAAAGCTTTATGGACATTGCCGGCGCATGCATGATGATCGGTTTTGCCCGCGGGATCCTGATTGTCATGCAGACCGGTCATGTCATGGACACTTTTGTCTATGGGATGTTCCTGCCCCTGTCGGGGATGCCGCGTCTTCTGGCGGCAGAAGCCATGCTCATCGTGCAGACGCTGCTGAACTTCCTGATTCCCTCCGGTTCCGGCCAGGCCGTCGTTTCCATGCCGATCATGGCACCTCTGGCCGATCTGCTGGGTCTGTCCCGGCAGCTGTCTGTGCTCTGCTTCCAGTTCGGTGACGGTCTCTCCAATATCATGTGGCCGACTACGAACCTGCCCATTGCCTGCGGTATTGCCGGGGTTTCCCTGGCCAAGTGGTGGAAATTCTTTACACCGCTGTTCATCATGCTGGTCGGAGTGCAGGCTGTGATGGTGGCAATCGGCTTTTTCATCGGATATTGAGGATACGTGCCCGGAAAGCGGTGCAGTGTGTCCCCAAAGTGCAAGACAGCCGCCTGTCTCAGGCGGGAGCTTCCGGCAATGTCCCGGAAGCTCTTTTTTTGTATGCCCGGCAGCTGCGGAGCGGTTTTTTAACCGAAATGTCTTTGCATAGAGGACAATACCCGGAAAAAGTCCCTGTTTTCGTCCCTGCGTAGTCTGGGCGGCAGGTAAAGGGCGCGGCTGTACATATTCCAGGGAACAGTTTGGGAGGCGGCGGGGAATCAGAGGATAAATGACAGAAATATATTACAATTATTACAAAATAATTGACAGAATTGTCCGTTCTCTGTACAATAAAAACAGAGAATCTTATGTTTGCACAAGTCTCAGGCAGAGGGAACCGGTTTTTCTTTTTCCGTACAGGAGCGGAACCGGGGGAACTGTCGATGATTTGTCGTTTTGGTATGGACACCGTGAGGAGGAATCAAGATGGATCTGGCAAAAGCCATAGAACAACAGAAAGAACCGATGCTGAAGACGCTGTCCGAAGCCCTGAAAATCAAAAGCGTACAGGGTCCGGCTGAACCGGGGAAACCTTTTGGGGAAGGACCGGCCAAAGCGCTGACGTACATGCTCGATGTGTGCCGCAGTCTGGGATTCCGCACCTGCGATGTGGATCATTACATGGGCTGGGCGGAAATCGGTGAAGGCAAAGAAATGGTCGCGATTTTAGGTCATCTGGATGTTGTTCCTGAAGGCAAGGGCTGGGACAGGGATCCCTACGGCGGTGAAATCGATGACAGGAACATCTACGGCCGCGGCGCGCTTGACGATAAGGGCCCGACCATTGCGGCCCTCTATGGCATGAAAGCGCTGGTGGATGCCGGCGTGCCTTTGAAACGCCGTATCCGCATCCTGTTTGGGACGAATGAGGAAACCGGTTCCGCCGATATGGCGCATTATCTGGAAAAGGGCGGAGAAATCCCTGTCTGCGGGTTTACACCTGACGGGGAGTATCCTCTGATCAACGGGGAAAAAGGCATCCTGAATGCGGACTACCGCGCTTCCTATCAGCAGGACGGCGATCTGAAGCTGGTAAAGATCCAGGGCGGTACGGCCTATAATATCGTCCCTTCCCTGGCCGAAGCAGAGTTCACCTGTCCGGATGCACTGGCAGATCAGCTCATTTCCAGCTTCAACGGGCGCGGCGGTGTGGAAGTGACACGAACCGCCGGCGGCGTCAAAGCGGCGGCCCATGGCAAAGAAGCTCACGGCGCGCATCCGGAACTGGGAATCAATGCCATCGGGAAACTGGCGCTTGTGATCAGGGAATTCCCGCTTTCGGCAGGTGTCCGGGAGTGCCTCGGGACCATTGCGGACCATATCGGTCTGGAGACAAACGGCCGGGGGATGGGAATCTATCTCCATGATGATCAGTCCGGAGACCTTTCCTTCAATCTGGGCATGATCGAAGGCGATGCTTCTTCTCTGACCCTCAAGATCAACTACCGGTATCCTGTCACAAAAACCTACGACGACTGTGCTCCTGTCCTGACTGCCAATTTCCGCAGGTATGGCTTTGAACTGGTAAAGGAAGAACATAAGAAAGCACTTTTTGTCGATCCGCAGACGCCCTATGTCCGCACTCTGCTTGGTGTATATGAGGAACTGACCGGACTGGATCCCACGCCCCTCTGCATCGGCGGCGGGACCTATGCCAAGTCGATCCCCAATATTGTGGCCTTCGGACCCATTTTCCCGGGGGATACAGTGCGGGAGCATCTGCCCAATGAATTCTGGGAAATCGATATTTTGATGAAGAATGCCCGCATCTATACGGAGGCCATGTACCGTCTGGCCAGATAAGGCCATTGCCGGCACGGAGGGTCCGGCCATCCGGAAAGTGCAGGTTTCCGGTTTCGGGGAGATGACAGCCGCTTTCCGTCCTTTCCGGGACGGAAAGCGGCTTTTTTGCAGGTGCGCCCGGCGGCGCACGTTTCTAACCGGTGAAAGTCCGGAATCTGCCCGGCAGCGGGAAAGATACAGCCAAAGGCAAGGATGTCCACCGTGAGGTGGAATCTGAAGGAAGCCGGCGGCAAACCTCTGGCTTGACGAACAGAAACTGTATACAGGCTGTCGCCTGGGATAAGGCCGCCTGACAGGTCAAAGTCCAATAGCTGCACGGAACAAGCGGTGGCAGATGCGGCAGGCAGATGGAGGGAAAGAGACGTGTGGTACCCGGGGAGGTCTGCACGGAATGTTCCAAAAGGAATAACCGTGACCGGAAGGCCACTCTGAACGAGCAGAAGTCAGCAGAGGCCATAGCAGCCGAAAGGTGAAGGGCCGAGAGGGCAAAGTCCCAAGTACAACCGGGAAAAGAAGGAAAGACTAAATATAGCAGAAAACCTCGCAGAAGAGGGCTGCCCGCAAAAGGATAGTGCGGAACACGAAGAATATGCGGGAGCGCGCAGGTCATTCCGATAAATATGGAAGGAACGGGACAGTGCACAGCCGGAACTGCTGGAGAAGATGCAGGACAGGAGAAAACTGAACAGAGCCTTCAAGAGAGCAAAGGCAAACAAAGGGGCGGCAGGCGTCGACGGCATGACCGTCGAGGAAACGCAGGTCCATAACAAAAGAAAGACTGGTACGCTTCGGCCATTTCGATGCAGCCGAAGCATACCAGTTGGTGCACATCAACTGTTGAAACCGTCTTGTACCGAACGGTACGCACGGTGGTGTGAGAGGACGGGGGCTAACTGCCCCCTCCTACTCGATCAGTACATTTGTTGAATCCGGGGGCCTTCCCCTTTATAATAAAGAAAAAAGAAGGCCATAAGGAGGCAAATCATGGCAATTCTGGAACATGAGATCTTTCATCCCGCCGATGTGCTGCGCCGCGTACCGCGGGAGGAGCTGGAAGCCCGTCTGCAGCGGTTCCGCTCGGCTATGGACGCCGCTGACCCGCAGTGGCAGATGGCTGTCATCTCAGATAAACTGGATATGTATTATTTTACAGGGACCATGCAGGACGGAGCGCTGATCATCCGGCCCGGGGACGAGATCCTCTGGGTACGCCGGAGCTACAGCCGGGCATGCCATGAATCCCTTCTGCCGGATCCGCAGATCCGCCGCATGAAGAGCTACCGGCAGCCGGCGGAATACTACGGTTCCCCGTGTCCTGATGTGATTTATCTGGATTACAAGCATACGACACTGGAATGGATGGGTTTCTTCAGCAAATATTTCCCGGCGAAGCAGAGGAAGAATCTGAATCCCATCCTGGCAAAGCTGCGGAGCATCAAGAGCGCTTACGAGATGGACCTGATGATCCGGGCCGGGCGCATCCACGGGGAAGTCATGGGCCAGGGCGTGGCGCCGCTGCTCCGGACGGGTATCAGTGAAGCCGAACTGGCCGTACAGCTCTATCTGAAACTTGTCCTTGCCGGCGGACAGGGTGTCGCCAGGACGAACCGGCCCACCGGGGAGGATGCCATCGGCCTGGCGTCTTTCGGCAAGAGTGCTCTTGTGCGGACGGCCTTTGACGGCCCCGGCGGCACAGCCGGGACCTGTGTGGCCGTGCAGAGTATCGGATCTCCTTTCCGCCTGCTCAGGGAAGGCCGCCTGGTCTATCTGGATATTCCCTGCGGAGCGGACGGCTACAATACGGATAAGACCGTGGTCTATTATTATGGCGACCTCGACAGGGATCCGGAAAAGGATACCATCCTCCGTGCCTACAACTACTGCCTGGAACTGGAAAAAGCGACTGCCGCGCTGCTCCGGCCCGGGGCTGTCTTTGGCAGCGTCTACGACACGATCATGGCTGGTTTCGACAGGACCTATGAGGGCTGTTTCATGAACGGCGGCCAGTTCCTGGGCCACAGCATCGGCCTTGTCATGGATGAGACGCCGGTCATTGCTCACGGAGTGAAGGATGTGGTCAGGGAAAACATGACCCTTGCTGTGGAGCCGAAGATCGCCCTGCCGGGCATCGGCATGGTGGGGACGGAAAATACCTATCGCATTACGGCGGAGGGCGCCGTATCCCTTACGGGAGAACCTCAGCCGCTCAAAGTGGTCCCCGCTTGCTGAATGGGTTGGCACATGCTAGAATATATGGACAATCTTAAGGTGCCCCGGATGGATCCGGCGGCACCTGAGCGATGAAGGAGAGAATTTCATGGGAGCTGAAACAGAGGAGTATGTGCTGCAGGAAGCGGATTTCTTTGCCCAGCGGGAAATCATCAGGAAGCAGATCCTGGATAACGCAAAACTGACCGGGGCGCAGAAGCGGATGACACTGACCGTGCTCGACGCGTTTGCCCAGTCGGTCAGGGCCGGCGGCGTGCGGCAGCACGGGATCACCAAACAGATGCTGAAGACGGCACTGCCCATTTTTGGCAAGATGAGTGAGGACAAGCGTCACAATGAAAAGGAACTGAAAGTGCTGCGGGTCCTGACTGTACTCGTGTATGAAGGGATCCATAAACGCTGATGGATGCACTGACTCTTTTGCTGTTATCCGTATCCCTGGCCATGGATGCCTTTGCTGTTTCTGTCTGCGGCGGCATGAAGCTGCCGGCGGACAAAAAATTCATCGGAGGGATCCGATACGGTCTCTGGTTCGGAGGTTTTCAGGCCCTGATGCCCTTTCTGGGATATCATCTGGGCTGTTTTTTTGCTGTCTGGGCCGATGCCTACAGCCACTGGATCATCCTGGCCATCCTGAGCTGGATCGGGATCGGCATGATCCGGGAAGCCGGTGAAGAGCCGGATGAAAAACCGGACGTGAAGGGGATCACCATGCTGGGTCTGGCCGTCGCGACGAGCATCGATGCCCTGGGAGTCGGCGTGGGCTTTGCTTTTGACGGCATCGCCATCGGGCCGGCCGTCCTCGAAATCGGGACCATGACATTCTGTATTTCATTCCTGGGCTGCGTCTTCGGGGCCTGGATCGGTATGGTCGGCAAGAAAAAGGCGGAACAGGCCGGCGGCATCGTCCTGATCGCCATCGGTCTCAAAGGAGTCATTGCCCACTTTCTGGGAAGCTGAAAAGGAACTGTCTTTTGCGGGCTGCAGGATCATGGCACTGCTGCGCAAAGAGACCTGCCCCAGGTCCCTGCTGCAGTCTGTCCGGGGAACCGGGTCAGCCGGCTCTTTCCAGACAGATGGAAAGGGGCTGTGATGCGTTGATGCTATGGTGCTGTGCTGTCGGGAGCGGTGAAGCTCTCCTTCCATTAGCGGATGGATCCATCCTTGCGGCCGGGCTGCCGTAGAGGCCTTGATCCATAAAATCAGAAACGGAGCTGTGAAAAACGAGCAATCGTTTTTCACAGCTCCGTTTCTGTCTGTCAGAGAATCTGCAGCGGGGCAGCGGGAACGGCAAGCCCGCTTTCAGACACCTTTGCGGATGATCCCTTCCCCGAATTTCTGTTTCAGGCTGTCCAGAGCAGAACTCCGCCGCCGGGCCCGGGCTGTTTCACCGGAAAAATCGAGCCCGCTGTCCGCAGCTGTTGTCAGATGGCTTACGGTGATGCCCAGGAGACGTACCGGCTGCTTCCAGGGGAGCTCTGCGGCAAGGCGGCGGATAATGGCCATGATTTCCTCGTCGAGGTCAACGGGAGCTTCCGCTGTCCAGCTCCTGGTATGGAGCCGGAAATCCGCTGTCCTGACCTTGAGTGTCACCGTGCAGCCGCTCAGTCCGCCGGCACGCAGACGCCAGCCCACTTCCTGTGCCAGGTTCCAGAGCGCTGCCAGGCATGTATCTCTGCCAAGGAGATCTTCCGGATACGTCTCTTCCCGGCCCAGGGACTGCCGTTTTTCGTCCGGAACCACGGGACGGTCGTCCAGACCCTGCGCAAAGCGCAGCAGCGTTTCGGTATTCCGGCCCGCCAGAGGACGCAGGAACGTGGCAGGACAGGCAGCCAGCTGGCCGATTGTTGTGATGCCCAGACGGTTCAGGGCCGCTGCTGTCTTTTGGCCGACGCCAAAGATACGCCCGATCGGAAGGGGTGCGATCCGGGCTTTGGCCGTTTCCGGACGGATGATGGTGAAGCCGTCCGGTTTTTCCATGTCACTGGCCAGCTTGGCCAGGAATTTATTGGGCGCCAGTCCTACGGAAGCGGTGAGCCCTGTGGTTTCCCGGATGGCGGCTTTGATCTTTGGCCCCAGGGTAATGACCCCGCCCGAGAGTCTTTCCATACCGGACACATCGAGAAAGGCTTCATCGATGGAAATCGGTTCCACACAGGGCGAAAACTGGTGGAAGATGTCCCGGATCCGGTTTGAGACTGACTGGTACCGGGCAAAGCGTGCGGGCAGGAAGATGCCCTGCGGGCAGAGCTGACGGGCCCGGGCCATGGACATGGCGGAGTGGACGCCGAAACGCCGTGCCTCATAGGAGCAGGTGGCGACGACGCCGCGGCCGGAGAGGCCGCCGACGATGACGGGCAGCCCCTGATATTCCGGATGGTCCCGCTGTTCCACGGAGGCAAAGAAAGCATCCATGTCGACGTGCATGATCCAGCGATCCATGAGCTCTCCTTTCTGCCGGCATGCCGTGCAAAGCGGCACAGACGGCGCTCCTCCGGTCAGGGCTGCACCGGCAGCAGGATGCCGCCGCCGAGGACGACATCCGCGTCCTCACCCAGACCGTAGAGGACTGCGGACTGGCCTCCTGTAATGGCCCGCTGGGGTTCGTCGAAAAGGACGGAGAAGGTCTTTTCTCCCGTGGGCGTGACGAGGCCGGGCTGGGCTTCCTGACGGTAACGGACCTTGATGCGGCACCGGAACGGCGCTGCCGGGATCTCGCCGCTGATCCAGTTGGCATCCGTCACGGCTGCCTCACGGCGGAAGAGGGCCTCGCTGGGACCGACGATGACAGCGTTCCGGACCGGATCGATGGCCACAACATAGAGCGGGAAATCGGGCTGGTTCAGTCCCAGGTGCTTATGCTGGCCGATGGTGTAGTAAATGATGCCTTTGTGCCGGCCGATGGTCCGGCCTTCCAGGTCGAGGAAGGGGCCGGGTTCCGGTTCGCAGGCAAGGATTCGGCTTACGGCTTCCGTGTAACGGCCGTCGGGGACAAAACAGATGTCCTGGCTGTCCCGTTTATGGGAATTGAGGAAACCGCTTTCTTCCGCGATTTCACGGGTATGGGTCTTTTCGTATCCGCCCAGGGGGAAACAGGTATGGGCCAGCTGTTCCTGTGTCAGGTTGTAGAGTACGTAACTCTGGTCCTTTTTAGGATCTTTGGCCCGGAGCAGTTCGTATTTTCCGTTCCGCTGCCGGATCCGGGCATAATGCCCTGTCACGATACGGTCGCAGCCGAGTTCCCGGGCACGTTCATAAAGGGCGCCGAATTTCAGGAAACGGTTGCAGTCGATGCAGGGATTGGGCGTCAGGCCTGCCGTGTAGGCACGGGCAAATTTTTCCATGACACACGAACGGAATTCCTCCATGTAATTGAAGACATAATAGGGAATATTGAGCCTGACTGCTACCGAACGCGCGTCTTCCACATCCTTCAGGGAACAGCATGTGCGGCTTTCGATCCCGGCATCGGGATTGTTATACAGTTTCATGGTACAGCCGATGCATTCATAACCGGCATCGAGCATCAGCTTGGCGGCTACGGACGAATCCACGCCGCCGCTCATGGCAATGAGCGCTTTCATAGGGCCTCCTGATCAGGTAAAGATTTTCATATTTTTGGTTCTTTTATTATACCCTGCCGGTCAAGCACTGTCCGGCCTTTCTGCCGCGTTCAGGACGGGGCTGCGGGTCCGGCGTCATTTCTTTTTGTGCAGACTGCGGAGGCGGGTCACCTGCGCGGCAACGATTCCGGCCATTTGCTGCACGGCGTCTTCCGTCAGGTCGTCGTCCAGGCTGAAGCGCAGGGTGGAACGGGCGGCTTCGGGGGAGAGCCCCATGGCAAGCAGGACATGGCTGGGCAGGGAGGACCCGGATGCACAGGCTGAACCGGCGGAGGCACAGATCCCTTCCGCACCGAGAGCGGGCAGGAGCGCTTCGGCGGCCACACCGTCAAAAGTCACATTCAGGTGCCCGGGCAGGCAGTGCACGGGATCCCCGTTCAAATGGGTGCCGGGCAGCTCCAGCAGCGCATCCCGCAGCAGGTCGCGCAGGTGCCGCACCCGGTCCGTCCGGGCAGCCTGGTCCGTGCAGGCTTCTTCAAGGGCTGCAGCAAGGCCCGCGATGGCAGCGATGTTTTCCGTGCCGGCCCGTTTGCCCCGTTCCTGTTCCCCTCCATGGATAAGGGAGGTGAGCTCCAGGCCGCTGCGGGCATAGAGGATGCCGCAGCCTTTGGGGCCGTGAAACTTGTGGCCCGACAGGGAGAGCAGATCCACCGGCAGGGCCCCCATATCGAGGGGCAGATGGCCGGCTGCCTGGACCGCGTCCGTATGGAAGAGGATCCCTTTATCCCGGCAGATCTGTCCGATGGCGGCAATGTCTTGGACCGTGCCGGTTTCGTTGTTGGCCGTCATGATGCTGACACAGGCGGTATCGGGCCGGATGGCGGCAAGTACGGAAGCGGGCCGGACAAAGCCCTCCGGCGTCACGGGCAGGAGGGTCACCTCGCAGCCCTCGTTTTCTTCCAGGGCTTCGAGGGTGCGCAGGACAGCAGGATGCTCGATCCGGGAAGAGATCAGGTGGGCCCTGCCGCGCTTCCGGCCCAGCCTGGCCGCCGTCAGGAGTGCCTGGTTGTCACTTTCGCTGCCGCCGCTCGTAAAGGTGATCTCGGACGGACGGGCACCGAGGCAGCGGGCTGCCGTCTCGCGGGCCATGACCAGTGCCCGGGCGGCTGCCTGGCCGAGAGGATGGATGCTGGAAGGATTGCCGTACTGTTCTTCCAGGAAGGGGAGCATGGCCCGGAGGGCCCTGGAACTGAGCCGCGTGGTGGCGGCATTGTCTGCATAGATCAACATAAGGACAGGATCTCCTTTTGCGGGATTTTTTTCCATTATACACTATAAAAGTAGGATTTTTTGGCGGCCGCAGGAAAAAACTGGAAAACGCGAAAAAAGGGCCGTTCCGGTCCCTTTTAAAATTCCCTTGCATTCCGCTCCGCCCTGTGGTAATATAGTAAAGCTGTATATATGAAAATATATACTTCTTCTGCTCTCATCGTAGAGAGACAAACCCAAAGGAGGAGGTGATTTCGTGAATAACTACGAAGTCATGTACATCGTCAAGCCGGTAGAAGAGGACGCTTACGACGCCATCGTAAAGAAGTTCGATGACCTGCTGGTTGCAAACGGCGCCACGATCGAAAAGACTGATAAGTGGGGCAAGAAGCATTTGGCATATCCCATCCAGGACCTGAACGAGGGCCTGTATGTACTGACCACTTTTGCTGCCGCTCCTGCCGCTGTCAAGGAACTGGACCGTGTGATGAGGATCACTGATGACATCCTGCGTCACATGATCACGCGCAAGGGCGAATAAGGAGGTATTTGGTGTATGAATAGGATAATTTTGTTAGGCCGCCTCGTGCGGGATCCTGAAGTGCGGGTCACCCCAACGGAACGTACTGTCTGCACCTTTACTCTGGCAGTTGACCGGCCCTTTACGGCAAAGAACGGTCAACGTGAAGCGGATTTTATCAACATCGTCACCTGGAATAAAACCGCTGAATTATGTGGGAACAGCCTGACCAAGGGACAAAGAGCCTTAGTGGAAGGTCGCCTGCAGATCCGCACGTTCGACGGCAAGGACGGCAACCGTCATTATTACACGGAAGTCATTGCCGACCATGTTGAATTTATTGAACGGAAGGGTTCCGGTACGCCTGCTGCGGCTGCCGCTGCACCGACACGCACTCCTTCCCAGGGCAATCCGGCCGACGGCAATCAGGGCGGCATGGAAAGCTTTGGCTCTCCTGTAGGTTTTGACGAGGAAATCCCGTTTTAACAAGGAGGGATATTGATGATCAACAAGCGTGAAAGAGGAAACAGAAGACCCAGAAGAAAGGTCTGCTCTTTCTGTGTGGATAAGGTCGATGAAATCGACTACAAGGATGTGGCAAAGCTGCGCAAGTTCATCACGGAACGTGGCAAGATCCTGCCGCGCCGTATTTCCGGCACCTGTGCAAAGCATCAGCGCCAGCTGACCATTGCTATCAAACGTGCCAGAACAGTAGCTCTGCTGCCGTTCACCGCTGAATAAGATCAAGTAAGGAACAGATCCGGATTTCCGGGTCTGTTTTTTTCTGCTCTGAGCGGGGAACTTCCGCAGCCGGTGAAAGGGACCGGCACCAGATGGACACCCTATCAATTTAGAGGGAAATAGTGTAAAATGTGGTCATACGCGGGGGAGGCAGGAGTTCCTGTTATTTCCCGGGATCCGTATCCGGGAACCGGTGCCGGACCGAAGGAGGAATCGGAGTGTACAGAAGAAGAACATCCGCACTTGTGGAGTCAGGGATTCTGGCTGCCATTGCAGTTATTTTTACACTCATCGGGAATTATGTTCCCGTGCTTGACTTTTTTGTCAGCCTGCTGTGGCCGCTTCCGATCATCCTCTGCGGACGCAGGAACGGGCTGATGTGGAGCGTCCTGTGCCTCATCGTGACGGGCTGTGTCGTTGCCGTCCTGATCAGTCCTCTGCAGGCGGTCACCCAGTGCCTGATCCTGGGCATCCTGGGCCTGGTCATCGGTGCCTGCATGCGGCGGCAGATGGCACCGGTGCAGATCCTGCTGTGGGGCAGCCTGGGGGCCTTTGTGTCATTTATCTTAAGCGGACTGGCTGCTTATTTCCTGATGGATATCAATGTCATCGATGCATTCTACGAGGCCATGCAGGAATCAGCCGATGTGACCCGGCAGATCTACGGCATGCTGGGAGTCAGCGGCGGGCCTGTGGAAGCCCAGATGGAACAGCTCCAGAAAATGATCGGCCTGATCCTGCCGGCAGGAGTCCTGCTCAGTGCGCCCATTACGGCTTTTGTGAATTACTGGGCCGCCCGCCGTGTCCTGGCCAGACTGGGGGATTATTATCCCTGGTTCCCGGAATTTGCGACCTGGGTCCTGCCCCGCTGGATCCTTGGCATCTATGGCGTCGGCATGGTGCTCATGGTGTATTTCCGCGGTGACGATGGCGGTCTGGGGTACAAAGCAGGGTATACGGTCTATATGATCGGGAGCATGCTGCTCCTGGTGCAGGGACTGTCCGTAGTCAAATGGTATGTCATCTACCGGAACAAACCGCGTTTCTGGCTGCCTGCGGCAGTCATCCTGAGCTTTTTCATTCCCCTGGCGGCACAGCTCCTGATCGTCATGGGTGCCTTTGATATGGTGGTGAATACGCGCCGCCTGAGGAACCGTCCGCAGTGAGGAAGAGCCGCCTTCTGCCGGGATCCCGGCACGGGGCGTCAGCGCATGGTAAAGGAGGGGGTTGCAGGATGTTTCTTTTGAAGGAACGGAAATCGCCGCTGCAACAGAGCTGAAATGAAAGAAAAAGATCGTGCTCAATTATGGCGGACCGTCCGCGTCGTCATGGCGGTCGTGGGGAGCGTCTGTGCCGTTTACGGCCTTTATGCCAACCAGGCTCTGTGCACGGCTGCCGGCCTTGTCACCGTCCTTCTGGTCTATTATTTCAGTTCCCGGAGCAGCCAGCTGCGGGAAGCCTGGTTCAACCACGCCATGACGACAGTGGTGCGCAACATCGAGCGGGCCAATAACTATGCGGTACAGCGTCTGCCGATCGGCATCGGGGTCTTCGACCATGACGGGCATCTGCAGTGGCGGAACCGGCTTTTCAACGAAATCCTGAGTGTGGATGCTCCGCTGGGGGCTTCTTTTGAAAAGATCATGCCTCCGCCGGAGAACAATCTGGCGGCCCTTGGTGTACGGGATGCGGATAAACAGCTGAAAGTGGGGGACCGGGTCTATTCGATGCTCGTCCGGCGGGTAAAGACAATGGAAGAGCAGGAGGAGGATACGGGCGTCGTCATCTATCTCATCGACATCACGGACAAGGAACGGCAGCAGCGCCGGTATGACGATGAACGGCCCGTCGTGGCCTACGTCCAGTTCGATAACTATGCCGATGCCCAGAAGGGCCTGAACGAAAGCGACCGTGCCAATATGGTCGTCGGTGTCACCAAAGCGATCAGTGCCTGGGCGGAGGAAATCCACGGCTATTCCATCAAATATTCTGAAGATCTCTACCTTGTGGGCATCAACAAAAAAGGGCTGCTGGATACCATCGGCCGCAAGTTCCCCGTCCTTGACGAAGTCCGGAAGATCCGCATCAATCCGCGGACGACGCCGACCATCAGTATCGGGATCGCCTGTGGCGGCAAGAACCTGGCCCAGATGAGCCAGAAAGCCCAGTCCTGTCTGGACCTTGCCCTTGGGCGCGGCGGCGATCAGGCTGTCGTTTCTATGGGTGAGGAGATCAGCTTCTACGGAGCCCGCGGAAGCGTCCAGGCAAAGAACACGAGGGTCCGCGCCCGCATCGTGGCGCAGGCCATCCACGAACTGATGACGAATGCCGACAAGGTCTTCATCATGGGGCATGTCAACGAGGATTATGATGCCATCGGTGCTGCCATCGGTGTGGCCAAGATGGCCCGCACCCTGGGCAAGGAATGCTACATCGTTTCCAGCGGCCAGGGAACAGCCATGACCAACCTTGCGGCCATGACCAGGAACCAGAAGAATGAATATCTCGATCTGGTCATCGATGAAGATACGGCACTGGAACAGCGGACACCGGGCAGCCTCCTCGTCCTGGTGGATCACCACCGGCCCATGCTCACGGCGGCCCCGAAGGTCCTCGCCGCCATCAAGCGGCGTGTCATCATCGACCACCACCGCCGTGCGGAGGATGCCATAGAGGATGTCATGCTGCAGTATATGGAACCGTCCACTTCCTCGACGAGTGAAATGGTGACGGAGATCCTCCAGTATTTCCAGGAACGCCTGGAAGTGACACCGCTGGAAGCCTCCGTCCTGTATGCCGGCATCCTGGTGGATACGAAGAATTTTGCCGTCCAGACCGGTGAGCGTACATTTGAGGCGGCTGCCTTCCTGAGACGCAGCGGTGCGGATCCCCATGTGGTATCCCAGCTCTTCAAGGAAGACGAAGTGTCCGTCGTAAGGCGTGCAAAGATCATTACAGAAATGAAGAAACCCCTGCCGGGCCTTGCCATTTCCATCCATCACTGCTCTGTCAAAGACCGTGACGAGTCGGTGATCGTGGCCCAGGCGGCGGATGAACTCCTCACCATGAACGATGTCCATGTCAGCGCGGTCATGAGTGAGAATGAAGAAGGTGTCAGCATCTCTGCCCGTTCCGACGGAACTGTCAATGTGCAGGTCATGATGGAGGAACTCGGCGGCGGCGGGCATCAGACAGTGGCAGGCGTCCAGATCAAGGGCGCCCATGCGGAGGATCTGGTGCCGAAGATCATAGAAATGGCGAAAGCACAAATGATGAAGGAGGAAAATACAGATGAAAGTCATTCTGCTGCAGGACGTGAAGAAATTGGGTAAGAAAGGTGATATCGTGGAGACGGCCGAAGGGTACGGCCGCAACTATCTGATTCCCCGGGGCATGGCCCAGGAAGCGACCATGCGCAATGTGAACCAGGCCAGGGCGGACCAGCAGGTCGCTGCGCACCGGAAAGCCCAAGCCCACGATGAAGCGGTCATCCTGGCTTCCCAGCTGGAAAAAGTGGTGCTCCATATGCCGGTCAAAGTCGGGAGCAACGGCAAGCTCTTTGGTTCCATCGCTTCCAAGGATGTGGCGGATGCCCTGATCGCCCAGACGGGTATGGAAGGGGTGGACCGCCGCAGGATCGAGATCCCGGAAATCATCAAGAGCCCCGGTGAATATACGGCTACGGCCAGGCTGCTGCCGGAAGTCACGGCGAAGTTCAAGGTCGTTGTAGAAGCAAAGGAATAAGAAGGCATACATGGAAGACAGGATTCCCCCTCAAAACATAGAGGCGGAGCAGAGCGTCCTCGGGGCCATGCTCATCAGCCGGGAAGCCGTGGATAAGGTCGGAGAGATCCTGACAGCGGATGATTTCTACCGTCAGGACGACAGGATCCTTTTTTCGGTCATCATGGACCTGCATCAGCATAACAAGCCCGTCGACATCATCACTGTGACGGAGGCGCTGCGGCAGCAGGACAAACTCGACGCCATCGGCGGGACGGCAACCATCACGGCGCTCAGCAATGCTGTGCCGACGGCAGCCAACGTGGTTTTCCACGCCAGGATCGTCGAGGAAAAATCCCTGCGCCGGCAGCTCATCCGGGCCGGTACGGAAGTTGTCTCCAGCGGCTATGAAGAAGATCAGGACATTGGGGAAACCATCGACCTGGCGGAGCAGAAAATCCTTTCTGTAGCCAACAAGAAGCAGAATGCCGGTGCCACGGATATCAAGGATATCGTCAAGGGTGCCATGGCCCGCATCGAAGAGCTGTACGATTCCAAGCATGCGTTTACGGGGCTTCCCACGGGTTTTGCCGATTTCGACAAGATGACGAGCGGCCTCCAGCCGTCGGATCTGATCATCGTGGCGGCCCGTCCGAGCATGGGGAAGTCATCCCTGGTCCTCAATATTGCCGAACATGTGGCTCTCAAGGGCCATAAGTCGGTGGCCTTCTTTTCCCTGGAAATGAGCAAGGAACAGCTGGTGCAGCGTATGCTCTGCAGCCAGGCCGGCATCGATGCCTCCCGGCTGCGGATCGGCCAGCTCAGGGATGAAGAATGGCCGAATCTCGTGGCAGCGGCGGACCGCCTCAGTGATGCCAGGATCATGCTCGATGATACGCCGGGCATGACGGCTCTGGAAATGCGCTCTCGGGCACGGCGCTGGAAAAACGAGAACGGCCTCGATCTCATCATCGTCGACTACCTGCAGCTGATGCAGGGGTCGTCGCGGCGGGCCAATGACAACCGTCAGCAGGAAATGAGTGAAATCTCCCGTTCCCTCAAGGGACTTGCCAGAGAGCTGAATGTGCCCGTCATCGCGCTCTCCCAGCTCAGCCGCGGCGTCGAGTCACGGCCGAACAAGCGTCCCATGCTGAGCGACCTGCGTGAATCAGGAGCGCTCGAACAGGACGCCGATATCGTTGCCTTTATTTACCGCGAGGATTATTACAATCCCGACACGGAAGACAAGAACATCACGGAATTCATCATCGCAAAACACCGGAATGGTCCCGTCGGTACGGTCAAGCTCTTCTTCCAGAAAGAGTTTACGAGATTCTTTGATCTTACCCCGGAGCATATGGCCGGCGGTCAGGGATGATATACAGAGTCCTGCCCGGACTGCAGAAGCCGGACAGGACTTTTTGTCTGAAAAAAATCCTTCATTTTTTGCTGGAATGTTCGAAAATATGCCGCCTGTCCATCTGCAGCTCCCGGGGCTGCGGATGCAAGGGCAGGAAGCGGACAGGCACAGGGATGCGGCTTCCTGCAGAGAAACGGAACGGGAGGCGTCAGAATCTGCCGGGGATTTGGCTTTTGCGGCGGCGCGGCGCTGCGCTGCAGCGGTGAGCGGGCGCGGGGACCCGCAGCCGGCGGGAGCTTTCGGATCCGGCGCCGGGCGGCAGGGGACGGCAAAGAAATAAATGGAACAAAAATGATATTAGATTGCTACCCGTTCGGAAAAATGGTACAATGAGAAAGCGGCGGGAACGGCGTGTTCTCGTGTCATGCCATTTTCGTGTCATCTTAAGGAGGAAGTATTGTGATTCCACGTTATACAAGTAAGGAAATGGGTTCTATCTGGACCGAGGAAAACGAAGACCGCAACATTGTCAAAGTCGAGATCACTGCCTGTGAAGCGATGAACAAACTGGGGATCGTCCCTGATGACGCGCTCCACGATATCCAGACGAAAGCGGACTTCGATCTGGATCGGGTCCATGAGATCGAAAAAACGACCAACCATGATATCATTTCTCTGCTTACTTCTGTGGCTGAACATGTCGGCGATGCTTCCAAATACATCCATAAAGGTCTGACTTCCAATGATGTCAAGGATACGGCCATGGGCCTTATGATGAAGCACTCTGCTGAAATCCTGATCCGCGAGGAGAAGGAACTCCATGAGATCCTGAAAAACCAGGCCCAGAAATACCGTTACACCTACTGTGTAGGGCGGACCCACGGCATCCATGCGGAACCGATGACTTTCGGCCTGAAATTCCTGCTTTGGATGTCCGAGACGGAACGCAATATCGAGCGCCTGGAACTGGCGAAGAAATACATCTCCGTAGGCAAGCTGAGCGGTGCCATCGGAACGTATTCCAACATCGATCCGTTCGTGGAACAGTACGTCTGTGAAAAGCTGGGCCTCACTCCTGTGCCTGTTGCCAACCAGGTCGTCCAGCGGGACCGTCACGCGTTCTACCTGAGCACCATCGCCGTGTGCGGGGCTTCCCTGGAAAAGATGGCCCTCGAAATCCGCCATCTCCAGCGTACGGAAGTCCGCGAAGCGGAAGAATATTTTGCTCCCGGTCAGAAGGGCTCTTCTGCGATGCCGCATAAGCGCAACCCGATCACCTGCGAAAAAATCTGCGGCCTGGCCCGCGTCCTGCGCGGCAATGCCGAAGCTGCCATGGAAAATGTGGCGCTCTGGCATGAACGGGATATCTCCCATTCTTCCGTGGAACGGATCATCCTGCCGGATTCCACGATCCTGCTGGATCACATGCTCCGCAAGATGAAAGATATCCTCAGCAAACTGCTCGTCTATCCGGATGCGATGCTGCGTGACCTCAATCTGACCGGCGGCCTGATCTACAGCCAGAATCTGCTGATCGCTCTCGTAAGCAAGGGAGTGCTCCGCGAGGATGCCTATAAATGGGTGCAGCGCAACGCCATGGCGCGCTGGCTCAAGGGTGCGGACTTCAAGACCAATGTCGAGGCCGATCCCGATATCGACAAGTATCTGACGAAGGAAGAAGTGGAAGCCTGCTTCGAACCGAAACATATGCTCAAGCACCTGGACGAAATCTACGCCCGCTTTGGAATGTAATCCGAAAGAAGGAGAAATTTATGTCATCTATCGTAGTCATTGGTTCCCAGTGGGGGGACGAAGGCAAAGGCAAAATCGTGGACTACCTGGCCCAGAAAGCGGATGTGGTGGCCCGTTATTCCGGCGGTTCCAACGCGGGCCATACGGTTGTCGTCAATGATGTGGCCTACAAACTGAGACTGCTGCCGAGCGGCATCCTCTACAAGGACAAGCTCTGCATCCTCGGCAACGGTGTCGTCATCAACCCCCGTGTCGTCCTGCAGGAAATCGCCGGCATGAAGGAAAAGGGCATTGATACGGACCATCTGCTCATCAGTGACCGGGCCCATGTGGTGTTCCCTTACCATGAAAAACAGGACGAGCTGCAGGAAGCCGCCCTGGGCGACCGCAAAATCGGTACGACCAAAGGCGGTATCGGTCCCTGCTACATGGATAAATATGCCCGTACGGGCATCCGTGTCTGCGACCTCATGAACAAAGAGATCCTGGCTGAAAAGCTGAAACGCAATCTGGAAGCCAAGAACAGGCTCTTTACGAAATATTACGGTGCAGAGCCCATGGCGTATGAGCCGATGCTGAAGGATTACTTGGCTTATGCGGAAGCGCTGCGTCCCTATGTCGCTGATACGAGCGTCGCTCTGGGCAAAGCGTTCGATGCCGGCAAGAATGTCCTTTTTGAAGGGGCACAGGCTACATACCTCGATATCGACTATGGCACCTATCCGTATGTGACAAGTTCCAATCCGACGGCTGGCAATGCTGCCACGGGCAGCGGCATCGGGCCGCGCTTCATCGATCATGTGGTCGGTGTGGTCAAGGCGTATACGACGCGCGTCGGGGAAGGTCCCTTTACGTGCGAACTCTTTGACAAGGACGGCGATGCCCTGCGCGAAGCCGGTCATGAATATGGCACTGTGACGGGGCGGCCCCGCCGCTGCGGCTGGCTGGACGCCTTCATGGTGCGGTATTCAGCCCGCCTCAACAGCATGGATTCCCTGGCTATTACGCGGCTGGATATCCTCGACGGATTTGACCGGATCAAGATGTGCACGGGCTGGGAGATCGATGGTAAGGCTGTGGACTATATCCCTGCGGACCTGTCCATCCTGGCCAAGGCAAAACCGGTCTATGAAACGTTCAAGGGCTGGAAATGCGATATTTCCGGTGTCCGTTCCTTTGAGGACCTGCCGGAAGAAGCGCAGATCTACCTGAAGCGTCTTGCCGAGGTCGTCGGTGTGGAAATCGGGATCGTTTCCGTGGGCCCGAACCGCGATCAGACTTTTGCATTGAAAGAGTTCTTCGCATAAGCTGCAGTATAGTAAAAAAGCTGTGGAAAGTGCCGTCAAGTGTACGGTACCTTCCACAGCTTTTTTTGCCATTTTTCAGTCTGCCGCGCTTTGCGGCCGGCCTGGAAAGCAGGCGGGACAAAGCCGTTTCGCTGTGCCAGCGCGCATCGGTACGGTTTCAGAGAGCATCCGGCGGCAGGCTGGGATCTTCCGGCGGGACCGGCAGGGACCGGCGCCTGTCCGGATCATGTTCTTTCCGGTATTGCAGCGGCGTACGCCCGAACTGTTTCCGGAACTGGTCGATATAGTAGCTTGTGGAGCTGAAGCCGCAGTCGTAGGCAATCTGACTGATGGGCATCTCTGTCTGGACCAGGGCGGAAAGGCTTTTTTCCAGCCGGAATTTGCGCAGGTACGAAAAGATCGATTCACCCGTATAACGCTTGAAGAGCCGGCAGCATTCCCCGCGGGTGTAGGAGGCAAAGGCGGAAAGTTCGTCCAGGGAAATCTTTTCTGTATAATGCTCACCGATATATGTAAGGATGTGCTGGACGGCCAGATTGCTCCGGGACCGCTGGACGGTGCTGCATTTTCCGGGTCTGTGCCGCAGGATGGACAAGAAGAGCTGGAGCAGGAGGGCCGTGACTTCGAGCTCATATCCGTAGGGACGGGTCTCTGTCAGTGTATAGATCGTACGGATCCGTTCCAGGGCTTCCTGCTGCCAGGGAACGGAGGCGCGCAGGAGCAGACAGGCCAGTTCGGGGGCTTTCAGCGCTGGCAGGAGGTAGCGGCTTTCCAGGATGGAGCCGGGCCAGGCTGCCAGCATGGCTTTTCCCACGTCAAGGCAGATATAGGTGCTGTCGGGATTTCCGACGGGCCGCGCCATATGCAGATAGCCGCTGTTGATGAAGATGCCGTCCCCTGTTTCAAGGAGATATTTGTTTTCATTGACGGAAAAAAGGACCCGTCCTTTTGTGACGGCACAGAACTGGAGCTCATCGTTCCAGTGGAGCGGTGTATAGCCCAGCACGTTCCGGCTCAGCGTGGAACAGTAGACACCGAGAGGAAAGGCCGGACCGGGTTTTGTCGTTTCCCGGTTTCCGGGACCGACCGGGATATCGAATATCTGCATGGCTGTGCCTCCTTTTGCCGGTTTGTAACAATGGATGGATTTGGAAAAAGCAATATTTATATATTTTAAAGCTATTTTTGCATATATTTCAGATCCTGTCCAGAATACAATGAAGCTGTCAGTTGGAATCATTCGGAAGTCACTGTGCGAAAGGAGAAGGTGTCATGGAGAATAATGGAAAACAGATCCTCGGCCGCCTTGCAGAACTTGGACGGACTGGCCTTGATGCGGAGGGACGCCGGATGCGGCTCGCCGCTTCCGATGCGGACAGGGAAGGGCGCGACCTGGTCGCCGGCTGGATGCGGGAAGCAGGCCTGCGTGTCGTGGTGGACCGGATCGGAAATATCTTCGGCATCTGGGAAACGGACGAAAATAAAGCGGAGGCTCCCGTGATGACCGGATCCCACATCGATTCCGTCATCGATGCCGGCCGGTACGACGGCTGTCTCGGTGTCATTTCCGGGCTGGAAGCTTTGAAAACGATGAAAGAAGCGGGCATCAGGACGAAGCATCCGCTCATTGTCGGTGTCTTCACCAATGAGGAAGGGGTCCGCTATTCCCCCGATATGATGGGCTCCCTCGTCTATGCCGGCGGTATGGCTGTCGAGGATGCCCTCGCCAGTGTCGGTACGGACGGGACGATTATGGGGGATGAGCTGAAGCGCATCGGATATGCCGGATCTGTCAGACCGGGGTTCGTCACGCCAAAAGCTTTTGTGGAACTCCATATCGAACAGGGACCCATCATGGATGCCGAAGGAGTATCGATCGGTGCCGTGGAAAATCTGCAGGGCATCCACTGGCAGCGGATCACGATCGAAGGCGCCGCGAACCATGCCGGTACCACACCGACCCGGATGCGGAAAGATGCCGGACTGGCGGCTGCAAAAGTGAATGTATTTGCCCGGGAGCTCGTCACAAAGTCCGGCGGTGTGGCGACAGTGGGGACCATCGCTTTTGAGCCGGGTGCCGTGAATGTCATCCCTTCCAGAGTGGTCTTCACACTCGACCTGCGCAATCCGGACAAAGCAAAGCTCGACAGTGATGACGCGGCCATCGGAGCCTATCTGAAAGAACTGGAAAAGAGTGACGGCGTCAGGATCACGTCCGAGCATATGACCTGTTTCGATCCTGTGCCTTTTGATGACGGCATCTGCCGCATCATAGAAAAATCGGCGCAAAACCGCGGCCTGTCGGTAAGGCGTATGGTCAGCGGTGCCGGGCAGGATGCCCAGATGCTGGCACGGATCTGTCCGACCGCCATGATCTTCGTGCCGAGCGTCAACGGGATCAGCCACAATCCCCGGGAGCTGACCCATGATGAGGATGTCATCAATGGAGCGAACGTCCTGCTCGATGTGCTGAAAGAACTGGCCGAAGCAGAGTGACTGCAGGGAACCGGCTGCCCGGGACAGCCCGCACCTTTACCGGAAAGAAGGCATGGATATGACTGTAGCAGAAGAAGCGAAGGCGCTCAGCGAAAAAATCATCACCTGGAGAAGAGCGCTGCATCAGATCCCGGAAACGGGGCTGCACTGTCCCCGGACGGCGGCACTGATCCAAAAAGAACTGGACAGCCTCGGCATTCCCTGGCAGGCGTACCCGGACCATTCCGGCATCACGGCCATGCTCGGCCGTAGAGGAGGCACCGTCATTGCCCTGCGGGCCGATATGGACGGCCTGCCGGTCCGGGAGGAAAACAGAGTGCCCTACGCTTCCCGGAACGGCTGTATGCATGCCTGCGGCCATGATGCCCATGCAGCGATGCTCCTTGGGGCGGCAGCGCTTCTGAAAAAGCGGGAAAGCAGGCTCCGGGGCGGAGTGGAACTGATCTTTCAGCCCGGTGAGGAAGACCTGACGGGTGCGCGGGCGATGCTTGCGGACGGCGTGCTGGAGCATCCCAAAGTGACCCGGATGTATACGCTCCATGTGGGCAGCATTGCCGGACAGAAGGCAGAGACGGGAACCCTTCTCTGGAAAAAAGGAGCTGTCTTTGCTTCCAGCAACAGCTTCCGCATCCGTGTGAAGGGCAAAGGAGGGCATGCGTCGACTCCGTTCCTTGCGGTCAGCCCGATCCTTGCGGCGCAGCGGATCATCAGCAGCCTTGAAGGGATGGTGAACCGGGAAACGACGTACAATGTGCCGTCCGTGATTGTCTTTACGGGGATCAGGGCGGGCAGCGGAGCTTATAACATCATTCCGGACCGTGCTGAGATCATCGGCGGCATGCGGACGCAGAGCCTGGAAGTGAGGGATTTCCTTATGCGGCGGATGCAGGAAGTCACCCGGGCCTGCGCGGCGGCCTGCGGCGCTTCGGCGGAGCTGGAATTTGTCGAGACCTGTCCCCCGGTCATCAATGACGCGGAGGCAGTGGAAACATTTTTGAAAGCGGCCCGCAAGGTACTTCCGGACAGCGCAATCGAGGAGCTGCAGTATTCCACTATGGGCGGTGAGGACGCGGCTTATTATTTTACACAGGTGCCGGGCTGTTATGCTTTTCTCTCCAATGCGGTGCCTTATGCGGATGGGAAAGAGTATCCTCACCACAGCAGCCGGTTCTGCATCGATGATTCGGTGCTGTGGCGGGGGAGCGGGGTGCTCGCGCAGGTTTGCCTGGACGAAACCGGCGCCTGACACCGGGCCCGCTTCCTGATGCTGCCGCGTTTTTTCAGACTGCGGCGTCCGCGGGCGGATGCAGGCTGGCAGGAGGAAATGGCACGGGAAAGAGCTGCTGCCTTCCGGCGTACGTTTCAGTACGTCAGGGCAGCAGTCTTTTTTGCTTTCTGCTGGGCCGCCGGCATCTGCCCGGGTGTATGGCTGCTGCAGCGGGATAGGGGAAACTGGGCACAAAATATTTTCTGGCAGGGCTTATATAAAACTCGCAAAACAAAGGAAGGTCTCCCATAGAAAGATTGTATCAGATGTCATCATAATAAAGGGGTCTAAGAATAAAATCGAGACAGAGAAGAGATAAGATTGAACGCTTGAAGGAAATTTCCGCTATAATAGGTGTGTATACGCTGTGATAAGGATATCGCTGCTGAGCAGATTTCGGGAAAGGAGTAGGGATGAGTAAATTGCTGACCAGGATTTTGCTGTGCTTTGCATTCCTGCTTGCGGCCGCGGGAGCGGCCGGGTACTGGTTCGTCCATACGCCCCGGTTCGGGTATGCACCGTCCGGCAAACGGCTCGAACGCATCAAGGCGTCCCCGCACTGGCGCAATGGCGCTTTTGAGACACTGGAACCGGTGACCGTCATGGTGGAGGATAAGGACGCGCCCAAACAGGGATTCTTCGTTTCGACGGCTTCGGCTTTATATAAATTCATTTTCGGCGACAACAGCGCCCTCTTTCCGGACCGGCCGCTGCCTTCCGTCAAAACGGACCTGAAACACCTGGATCCGCAGGCCAATGTGGTGGTCTGGATGGGCCATTCCTCGTTCTATCTGCAGATGGACGGGATGCATATCCTGGTCGATCCTGTGCTGAGCGGATACTGTGCACCGCTGCCCCTGAAGAATTTCAAGGCCTATGCGGGAGCGGATATCTACCATGTGGAGGATATGCCCGACCGGATCGACGTGATGCTCATTTCCCACGACCACTGGGACCACCTGGATTACGATACCCAGATGGCCCTGCAGGAACGGGTACGGCACATCGTGACACCGCTCGGCATCGGAGAGGACTTCGAGCGCTGGGGGACGGCACCGGAGAAGATCCATGAGGCGGACTGGTACGAATCCGTCACCATCGCTCCGAACCTGACGGTTTATGTCCTGCCGAGCCAGCATTTTTCAGGCCGCTTCCTGGAACGGAACCGGACGCAGTGGGGCGGTTTTGCCTTTGTGACGGACCGGCACAGGATTTATTACAGCGGCGATGGCGGCTATGGTCAGCACTTTAAGGAAATCGGCCGCCGTTTTGGAGGCTTCGATCTGGCCATCCTGGAAAACGGGCAGTACAACAAGCGGTGGGCCAGGATCCACATGATGCCCGAAGAAACGGCCCAGGCGGGTCTGGATGTGCGAGCCAGAGCCATCATGCCCGTGCATAACAGTAAATTCACCCTGGCCCGTCACGCCTGGGATACGCCCCTGCGGGACCTCAAAAAGGCTGCGGCGGGAAAACCATACCGTTTCCTGACGCCAAGGATCGGCGAAATCGTCGATCTGGATGACCCGTCACAGGTCTTTGCGAGCTGGTGGGAGAATCTCTGAACTGGCGGCATGACGGAGAGCCTGCCCTGAGGCAGAAAGAGACGGGATCCTATGACACAAAAAATCGATATGCTCCATGGCTCCATCTGGGATAAACTGATCCTTTTTGCGCTGCCTCTTGCCGTGACGAGCATCTTTGAACAGTTCTTCAACGCGGCAGATGTAGCCATCCTGGGCCGGGCGGTAAGCAAAAATGCCATGGCGGCTGTGGGCAGCACGAATTCCGCGGTCAGCCTGCTGGTGACCTGGTTCATCGGACTGTCCCTGGGAGCCAATGTCGTCGTGGCCGGGCACCTTGGCGCGGGACGGGAAGAACGTGCCGGTCAGGCCGTCCATACGGCGCTGCTCCTTTCTTTTGGCATCGGCATCCTCATGACGGTCCTGGGAGAGTTTTTCATGGTCCAGTTCCTGGAATCCCTCTCCGTCCCTGCGGAAGTGCTGCCGATTTCAGAGCAGTATCTGCGCACTTATCTGATCGGGCTCCCTTTTATCAGCCTTTATAATTTCGAGGCAGCGGTCTTCCGCAGCCGCGGAGATACGCGGACGCCCCTGCTGAGCCTGATGACAGCAAGTCTGCTGAATGTGGTGTTCAACCTGATCGCTGTCCATGTCCTGCATCTGGGGATCATCGGCGTTGCCGGTGCGACGGTCCTTGCGGGCATCATCAACGCTGCCGTGCTCCTGCTGGTCCTGTCCCGGTCCCGTGACTGCCTGCGCTTCAGGATCCGCCGGCTCAGGATATCCCGGCGGGAACTGCGGGATATCCTGCAGATCGGGACACCGGCCGCTCTGCAGGGCTCTGTGTTCTGTATTTCCAATGTGGTGATCCAGTCAGCGATCAACAGTCTGGGTGCGGATGTCATGGCAGCTTCGGCGGCTGCGTTCACCATCGAGATCAATCTTTACTGCTTCATCAACGCCTTCGGGCAGGCTGCCACGACCTTCATCAGCCAGAATTTCAATGCCCGCAATTTGCGGCGCTGCCGGGATATCGTAAAGGTGAGCATGCTCCTGGACTGTCTCGTGACCATCGTCCTGACTGCAGTCATCTTCTGGAAGGCGGCGGATCTCCTGCAGTTTTTCAACGCTGACCCTTCCGTCGTTTCACTCGGCACGACACGGATCTATTATGTTTTGGCAGCTCAGATCTTCGATACGGTCATCGAGGTCCTTTCGGGTGTCATGCGCGGCTACGGGCAGTCCCTGCCGCCGGCGCTGACGGCGATGGTTGGAATCTGCGGCGTGCGCCTGGGCTGGATCTATACGGTCTTTCCCCGGTGGCATACGTTTGCCGGGCTCCTCGTCGCCTATCCGGCAAGCTGGGTCGTTACCGCTGCGGGGCTCTGCGTCCTCTACGGACGGTTCAGCAGAAAGTTTGCGGAACGGCTTCCGGAAGCATGAGACAGAATACCAGGATACCCTGGAAGCTGCCGCGGCAGTTCCAGACGGAACAGGAGCTGTGAAAAAATGACTGCTCATTTTTTCACAGCTCCTGTTTTTGATCTTACGGGTTAACGTCTCTGTGACATTCCGGCCGAAAGGAAGGATTTCCCGGCAATGGAAGGGGGGACGCACCGCTTCCGGCACCAAAGCACCAAAGCTCCAAAGCTCCATAGCTCCATAGCCTCTGTTTCAGTGCGTTGTGGTTTTTTCAGAGGGTATGACTTCGATTTCAAAGATATTGATGACATCCGCATCGGGGCAGGCGACCCGGATGCGGTTGTTTTTCATTCCGGGGATCGTCCCGCCGTAGCGGAGGATGTCGATATAGGGAAAAAGGACGTGCTGCGCCATCGGACAGAGCCGGCCCCGATCCCGGTCGAAGTCGAACACGGAACCGATGACATGGCCGTGATGGCAGGGCTGCTCTCCTTTTTTGGCGATGACGCGGATCATGATTTTCGGTCTTCCCATCGGCTCATACCATTTCTTCCGGATGGAAGACCTTGTCGAATTCCTCTTCGCTCATCAGTTTCAGTTTCAGCGTCGCTTCTTTCAGAGAGATGTTTTCATCAAAGGCCAGCTTGGCGACTTTGGCCGCGTTTTCATAGCCGATGGAAGGGCTCAGGGCCGTGACGAGCATCAGGGAGCGGTGGAGGTTGCTGTTCATCTTTTCCTTGTTGGCCTTGATGCCCACGACACAGTGGATCGTGAAGGAGTGCATGACATCGCCCAGGAGACGGACGGACTGCAGGAAATTGTAGATGGTGACGGGCAGGAATACATTCAGCTGGAAATTGCCCTGGGAAGCGGCAAAGCCGATCGTGGCATCATTGCCCATGACCTGTACGGCCGTCATGGTGACAGCCTCGCACTGGGTGGGATTGACCTTGCCGGGCATGATGGAGGAACCCGGTTCGTTTGCGGGGATTGTGATTTCTCCCAGACCGTCACGGGGGCCGCTTGCGAGCCAGCGGACATCATTGGCGATCTTCATGAGATTGGCAGCCAGGGCTTTTAAGGCCCCATGGGCAAAGACCATGTCATCCAGACTGGTCAGGGCATGGAACTTGTTCGGAGCCGTCTTGAACTTGTAGCCCGTGTTTTTGGCTACACAGTCGGCTACGAGCTTGTCGAAACCTTTCGGAGCGTTCAGGCCAGTCCCCACAGCTGTGCCGCCGAGGGCCAGTTCGAGCAGGCCTTTTTCGGAGGCCCGGATTTCCTCGCGGCTGCGTTCGAGCATGGTGCGCCAGCCGGAGATTTCCTGGGAGAAGGCAATGGGTACAGCGTCCTGCAGGTGTGTGCGGCCCGTGGTCACGATGCCTTTGTTGTCTTTTTCCAGTTTCCGGAACGCTTCCGTCAGCTCTTTCAGCGCCGGCATCAGGTGTTCTTCCAGGGCGCGGATGGCAGCGATGTGCATGGCCGTCGGGAAAGTATCATTGGAGCTCTGGGACATGTTGACGTGATCATTCGGGTGGAGCAGGGTCTCGCCGGCCAGTTCGTTGCCCCTGTGGGCGATGACTTCGTTGACGTTCATATTGCTCTGGGTCCCGCTGCCGGTCTGCCAGACTGCCAGAGGGAAATTGCCGTCCAGTTTGCCGGCCAGGATTTCGTCACAGACGCTGCTGATGAGTTTGCAGCGGTCCGTGTCGAGTTTCTTCAATTTGCAGTTGGCCTGAGCCGCGGATTTCTTCAGATAGGCAAAGGCTTCGATGACCTCATGGGGCATCTTTTCTGTGCCGATACGGAAATTCTGATAGCTGCGCTGGGTCTGGGCGCCCCAGTAATGATCGGCCGGGACGAGGATCTCACCCATGGAATCATGTTCTTTACGCATGGCCGGCTGAGCGGCTGCGGTTTTCTTCGTTTTTTTCTTATCCATCCAGTTCGCCTCCTGTGGCAAGTACACATACAGATTGATGGTATGGAGATATTGTATCATATTTTTGACCGGGTTTGACCGGAAAACCGCGGACCGGCGGATGTCGGACGGAACTTTCCGGCAGATGCCCAAATGGAAGGCACCATCACTCTGCGGAAAGATATCCACAGCGGCGTGGATGCCGGCATTTATGGCATCTGCCGGATCCTCGTGGCTCCGGATGCACTGAAAGAAGGGAAATGAAACTGTTCTGCTGCGGCAGATCGACCGCTGTAACCGGAAATCCAGGGCTTTCAAGTATTATCTGGATGAGGATGGAAATCTGGTGCTGGATGCCTGCATCCTGTGCCGGGGACAGAAAGTGGACGGAGAACTGGTCTGCATCCTGTTCAACACCCTGGCCCGGCATCTGGAAGAGGCCTGCGGACAGGGGATGAAAGTAATATGGGGATAAGACAAGGGGAATGCTGCACGCTGCGTGCAGCACCCCTCCTTTTTTGTATGAAAAAGAGTATACTTTCGTATAATTGTCTTCGTGGATTCTGTGAATTATACTATAAAAAGAAAAGAATTACAGTTTAAAGAAAAATATCGACAAGCTGGGGACCTGCCACAGCTTCTTTGTGCTAAAATAACGCAAAATTCCAACAACAAAACAAAAACGAGAAAATAATAGAAGAAACCTGGAAAACATAAAAACAAGTCCATGGAGAAAGAAAAGGGGGTCTGCTATGAAAAGATATACACGGATCAGCGGTTTGCTGCTCAGCCTTCTGGCCAGTCAGGGGTTCTTCCTGCTTCCGGTCCTGGCAGCCGGTGCTTCCGGACGGCCTGCCGGTTACAATGACACCGGGGTCCAGCTGAACCGGACCCGGCAGTATCTGGAACGGCAGCGGATTGCCCGGCAGATCCAGGAAGAACGGCCTTCCGGCCAGGTGGAAGGTGGACAGACGGAACAGGGACAGCCGGCGGAGAATCTGCGGTTCCGGCTGAACAAAGTGGAAATCCCGGCTTCCCAGGTCCTTTCGGAAAAGGAGCTGCAGGCCATTGCCGGAAACTATGAAGGGAAAGAAGTTTCCCTGGATGACCTGTATGCCCTGGTGGGGAAAATCAACAGCCTGTATCAGGAAAAAGGTTACGTGACCTGCCGGGCCTATCTGGCTCCCCAGACCATCCGGGAGGGCGTGGTGAAGATCGGCCTGATGGAAGGGACCAACGGACAGGTGGAAGTCCAGGGGAACAAAAGCACCCGGGAAAAATACATCACTCACCGGATCCATATCCAGCCGGGGAAAATCCAGTCGGTCCGGGAACTGAACAGGGACCTGCTCCGGTTCAACGCCACCAACGACGCCCAGCTGCGGATCGCCCTGAAGGCAGGAAAGGAACCGGGCACCACGGATTATGTCATCACCGTCCGGGAACCTCAGAAACAGGTGACCGGGGTGTTCTTCGACAACGCCGGCAGCAAGACCAGCGGGCTGTACCGGGCCGGGATGTTCTGGCAGGACCGGGATCTTTCCGGAAACCGGGACCATCTGTTTATCAGCACCCTCCGGTCGGAAGGGATGAAGACCGTGGCCGGCAGCTACAGCACCCCCATCAGCCGGAACGGGACCCGGGCCGGGATCAGCTACAGCACCAACAGCGTGCATATTACTGACGGGCCTTTTGAATCCCTGGGGGTACGGGGCCATTCCTATGCAGCCACCGCCTTCCTGGTGTTCCCCATAGAGACCACGGAAACGAAGAAATCCCAGTGGGGTCTGGAATACGGACACCAGCGGTCTCAGACGGACTTCGGCACCAGCCTGGGGATGCGGGCCCACTGGGTGGACGATACCCTGGATACAGGGCTGGTTTATTATGACCAGCTGAACTACGGGGATTCCTCCATCCTGTACCAGAAACACGGGTACCGGGTGGGCCGGTACAAAGACCTTTTTGACAACCACCGGAATTTCGGCAAATACGAATTCAACGGCCTGTACCAGAAAGTGTACAAGCCCGGACAGCAGTGGACTTTCCGGCTGGACGGCCAGCTGTCCAGCACCCAGTACCTGCCTTCTGCCGAGATGTTCTATCTGGGCGGCATCTACAGCGTACGGGGCTATACGGAAAGCCTGCTGGGCGGGGACGGAGGCTTTTCCGCCAGCGCCGAGTACAGCATTCCCCTGGACCGGAAACGGAAATGGAACGGATATCTGTTCCTGGACGGAGGCCGGGTCTGGGGCAGCAGTGCCTTTGGAGACCGGAGCCTGGTGGGTGCCGGGTTCGGAATCAAAGGGGAACTGACCCATAAGATTTCCTGCAATGTGGCCCTGGGGATTCCTTTCCAGCGGACCATCAACGGAGAAGAACAGAGCCGGGGACGGATCCATTTTTCTTTCAACGGACAGTTTTAAAGGAGGGCAGTCATGAGCGCCTTGTATAAAAACAGACACAGAAACACGGGACCGAAACAGGATAAGCTGAGCCGGAAAATCCTGGCTGCCTGCCTGAGCGCCAGCTTCGTCAGCCAGCCCATGGCCGTCCTGGCTTCGTCCATTACCAAAGGGGATGGGACAGCCTATACTCCCAGCAGCAATGTATTCCATATCTATGCCCAGAAAATGACAGCGGACAGCAAGACCGGGGTCAACCGCTTTCAGACCTATCAGCTGGATGCCGGGAACATTGCCAATATGTATTTCAACCAGGAAGGAAAATCCGTCTATGCGGACAACCTGGTGAACCTGGTGGGCAGTAAAATCGATATCGGCGGCACCGTCAATGCCCTGAAAAACAACCAGATCGGCGGCAACCTGTTCTTCCTGAGCAGCCAGGGGATGGCGGTCAGCAAGGGCGGGGTCATCAATGCCGGCAGTCTGACCGTGCTGACTCCCACCCAGTCGGATTTCGACAAACTGAATCAGGATTCGCCCAATGCGGATTTGCTGAAACAGGTGGTTTCGGATCCGGCGGAAGTGGCTCTCAACAAGAGCGGAACCATTACCATGGAAGGCACTGTGAATGCTCCGGACGGGGTCATGATGCGGGCCGGCAAGAGCGTCACTGTTGGGGATACCAACAGCAGCGCCTCCATCCGGACCGGTGACACGGACTTTTCCAAACTGGTCAATGTGGAAGGGGCTTCCTCCGGGATTACCGGCCAGACTCTGGCCATGTCCAAGGACGCCAAAGGGGATATCGTCCTGGAGGCTGTTTCCACCGATACCGGCCGGGATGGCAGTGCGGATGCCAGCGTCACTGTGGGCGGCAGTCTGAAGGCCGCCGGGGATGTGTCCATGAAGGCCACGGCTTCGGCTGCCTTCAAGGATACGGGCGCAGCGGAAAAACTGGTCAACTTCGGCAAGGGCAAGATTACCGGCAAGCTGGGGGCGGCTCTCGATGGTGACGGGGCCGTCATGAGCAGCAGCGCCGTTGTGAAGGTAAAGGATACGGCGGACATCCAGGGTAAGGATGTGAAGGCAGAAGCCAGCAGCACCCTCAGTGCTGTCCTGGGAGCTGCCACGGAAGACGAGAAGAGCGGAACCACCCTGACCAGCAAGATCCCGGCTGCAGCTGTGGCTTTTGCGGACGGGAACAATACGGCCAAAGTGGAAATAAACGGCAAGGTCACTTCCACAGGAAATCTGACGGCCAAGGCCGCGGCTGATACCCGTCTGGAAGTGGGGGCGGAAACAGCCACCAAATTGGATAACGAAGGGAAAAAAGAAGGCGAGGAACAGGCCACGGCCAACCTGGCCTATATGGCTGTGTCCGTGGTGGACGGCTCCAGCACGGCTGCTGTCAGCGTGGGGGAAAAAGCTTCCCTCACCAGCAGCGGCAAGGCGGACCTCCAGGCCCAATCCACCAGCCGGGTTTCCAGTTCGGCCAGGGCCAACGCACCGGATGCCTCGGTGGTTTCCACGGCAGTCAGCGTGATGAGCTATGACAGCAGTGCCACGGTGGATGTCCAGGGGACTGTACAGTCTGCCGGGGATTTGACCGTCAAAGCCGACAACCAGGTGAACAAGAACCAGGTGAAGGCAGAAAACGGCATCGGCAGCGGCAAGCAGAAACCGAAAGATCCCAATGAGCGGAGCTTCGGTTCCACCAAGACGGGAAATCTGATCCTGGGAAGCGCCAGCGGCCTCAAGGATCAGGTGGTAGAGGGAATCAAGGATATTATGCCCCAGAAACTGGTGGACAAGCTGAGCTCTCTGGGGGATTCGGATCCGGCGGATGCCAATAAAACCGGTTTTGCCGACAAAATGAGCCAGTATTTCAGTGCCGGAGCCAGTGTGGTGGTGGCTGATGAAACCCATAAGGCCGGAGTCACTATAGGCCAAAAGGGCAGTCTGGTTTCCAGCGGCGGCAAGGCCGATGTGCTGGCCAATGCCGAAATCCACAACACGGTGATTTCCTCCTCGGGCCAGGCCAACAACCAGAACCAGGATGCCAACACCAAGGTGACTGCTGATGTGGGCTTTGCCTACAGCAGCATCGGCAACACAGCATCTATTGTTACGGAAGGCACGGCAGGGAAAGACCAGGTCAAGGGGACAGCTGTGTCCCTGGATGCCCGGGCTAAGACGTATTTCAACATCCGGAAGATGGTCGATGATGTGCCGGCTTATCTGGAACAGCTGGAAACGGATCTCCAGGCTCTGGGCAAGGATTTTAAAGAACTGGGAAAACTGAAGGAGCAGTTTGCCGCAGTACAAAAATATCAGACCAGCATGGCCGACAGCGACGATTCGAAATTCGTCCAGCTTATCGGCTCTGTTGGTGATGCCCTGAATCAAATGGAATCTGCCCTGGATGTGCTGGGCGATACCATTTCCAATATCGGCAGTGATGCGTCACCGGCGGCCATCGATGCCATGAATCTGATCAGCGCCGTCAAGGCCTTCACCTCGCCGGACAGCTATACCACCTACTACGTCCGTACCCAGGATGTGGACAAGGAGAAGGCCCAGGCTAGCGGTACGCAGCAGGGGAGCGATGGCTCCACCCTGGGGCTGGCCGGTTCCATCAACCTGGCTTCCTTCCAGAACAAGGCCTCCGTCATCGTAGGCGCGAACAGCAAATTGACAGCCACCAGTGGAGATGTAAGCACCACTGCGGAAACCCTGACGGAAACCGTCAGCTTCACCGGCAATGCCGGCAAATTCTTTACGCCAAATTCCGCCGCCAATGTGGGCGTGGGCGCCAGCGTCGCCGTCCAGGACATCTCCGGGGACAGTCTGGTCCTGGTGGGGAAGGATGCCGTCCTGACCGGTCAGAACGTAACGGTAAAAGCGGATAACTCCATGAATCAGGTAGGGGTCATCTATGCAGCCGGGTCGGCCGGGACTGCCGGCATCAGCGGCATGGTCAACCTCATGAACGGCGAGAGCAGCAGCGTGGTCTCCGTGGATGACGAAGCGGCCTTGACTGCCACGAAGGATGTGAATATCGCCAGCACCAACAGGAGCACCATCACCGGTGTCACCGGCGGCGCAACCCTTGGGGACGATCAAACGACGGCATCGGTGGGAGCCGGTCTGACCCTGATCAACTACGATGTGAACAATATTGCCCTGGTGGCGGACAACGGCAGCGATACGGATACGGCGGAAAAAGAAATCGCCGATACGGACAGCGACAGGGAAAAGACGGCCAAAAAGGCCGCCAACAAGATTGCCAAAGGCACGGCCCTGGCCCGGAAACTGGCTGGCAGCGATGCCTCCAAAGCCGGGACAAAGACCGTTGTAAATACTGAAGTTACTGGCATTACAGCCAAGAATGTCTCCGTGACGGCGGAAACTTCCGGCACCATCAACAGCGTGGCCGTAGAGGCGGCGGTCCTTAAGGGCGATGACGGATCCCCGGGAGCCTTTGACGGCATCAAGAACGCCATCGGCAAGGCATCGGACAAGGTGGACGGCATCAGCAGTTCCATCAAAGGGAAGATTGCCGACAAAATCGATAAAGTGGACAATTATGTCTATGGGAAACTGGGCGGCCAGGACGGCACGACGACGACAGACGTGGCCAACCTGGGCAGCCAGGTCACCGATGGGGGCACTTCGTCCACGGGAACCCGGCAGACCCTGGGAGAACAGGATGCAGAAACCAGTACGGGCACCAGCGTCCATGTGGCCGGTGCCGGCAGCGTGGCCCTGAACTTCCTGGACGGGGAGACAGCGGCTCTCACGGATGGAGCCAAACTGACGCTTCAGGATGCGGGCACCGTAACAACCGGTGCGGAAGACAGCCTCTTTGCCGGTTCCTGGGCCGGATCCGGTGCGGTGAACTGGATGAAGGGAGGGTCCAGTTCCGGCAGCAGCAACAATGTGAGCATCGGGGGCGCCGCCGCAGCCAATGTCATTGACCGGGATGTGGCGTCCATCCTGAAGGATACCACTGTGACCGGAGCCGGTTCCCTGACCAACACTGCCGTCAAGAGCGGCGCGGAAGTAGCCGCCGGTCTGGGCCTCGGCATTGCCAGGGGCGATGGCACCGGCAAGAACGTGTCCATCAGCGCAGCGGTTTCCTACAATGAAGCGGACAGCGACATCCATGCCCTGCTGCTGAACGATACGGTGACAGGCGGCTCGGTGACCAATATGGCTTACAATAAAGACCTGCAGATCACCGGTGGCATCAGCACGTCCATTACCGCCGGCGGCAACGGCGGTGCCTCTGTGGGCGGCACAGTGGCCATCAGCGATATGGACAACGACCTCCAGAGTATTATCCAGGACGGCACCTACACCGGTGTAGGGAATGTGAATGTGGATGCCGCCACCAACACCAAACAGATTTCCGCGGCAGCGGCTGTGGCGGTCAGCGCCCAGCAGAAATCTCCGGCTTTCGCGGGAGCCGTCAACTACAGCAAAGTGGACAACACCAACGAGGCGGCCATCGACGGCGCTTCCATTACCAGCAAGGGGACCGTAGCCGTGGCGGCCAATGACACCAGTAAGGGCAGCAATGCCTATGAAACCTACGTGCAGAACCGGGGCATCGATACCAGCGGAGCCACCGGGGCTGACGATAAAGTGGAAGAAATCAGCGAAGGCAGTACGGCCAATGGCGGCAGCCTGATGGTCAATGCGGCGGTCAGCGTGGGCGCATCCAAGGATACCGCCGGCGTGGGAGCTGCGGTGAATGTCAGCGATGTGGACAACACCATGAAAGCTCGCATTTCCGGCTCGGCCATCACGGCCAATGCCGTCAGCGGCCATGCGGATACCAGCAGCAAGCTCATTTCCGTGGCCGGCGGCGTGGGCGCCAGCAGCAAGTTCGGCGGAGCAGGCTCTGTCAGCTGGGACATGTTGCACAATGACAACACGGTGACCGTGGAAAACAGCACAATCCATACAGGGACTCTCAGCGAATCGGCGGCCAATACGGCCAAGATCATCAACGTGGCCGGGCAGGTCAGCGCCGGCAAGGCCGGCGTGGGCATGGCCATGGCCTATAACGGCATGAGCAACACGACGGGTGTCTATGCCAATGGGCTGACTCTCAGTGGCAAGGACAGCGGAGAAACGAATCTTGCGCTCTCTGCCGACAATCAGGCGCGCATCATCGCCATCGGGGCCGGCGTCAGTGCCGGCAGCGAGGCGGCGGTGAACGGCAGCATCGCCGTCAACCGCGGTGCCAACAACACGGAGGCCGTGGTGGGCAATACCGATGAGGATTCCACCCTGACCAATGTGAAGAACGTCAGTGTGGCGGCGGACGACAAGACACAGAACATCACCGTCGTCGGCAGCGTCACCGGCGCCGGCACAGCAGCCGTGGGCGGCGGTGTGGCCTACAGTGACATCGGCGGCTCCAAAAGCGGCAGTGAGAACGCCAAACAGAAAGTCCGCGCTGAGATCAATCATGCAGCGATCACGACGGCCGACAGTGCCCGGATTGCCGCCAGGGCCAGCGATACGGCCAGGATGGTCACGGTGGCCGTGGCGGCGGGCGGCTCCGGGAATACGGCTGTCCAGGGGGCAGCGGCGGCATCGCTGATCAACAAGCAGGTCCATGCCGGACTGAACGATACGGATATCGATAAAGCTGCGGCGAAAACAGCCAGCGTATCGGTGGGGGCTGAGAACAATTCGTCCATCATCTCCAACGCAACGGTCGCCGCAGGGGCCGGTACAGCCGCTGTGGGTGCCGGCGTGGCCGTGAACCGCATCAGCCAGAGCACCGAAGCCAGCGTAACCGGCGGCACCCAGAAGGTGGCCCGTGAAGTTGTCCAGGCGACGGGAACGCCGGACATTCTGGCCACGGGCCTCGGCGGCGGAGGGGCCGGTACGGCTTCTGTGGCAGGTTCCTTCGGCGTCAACATCATCGACAACGATGTGACGGCAAGGATCAGCAAAGCCACTGTCACCAGCAGCGGCAATCTCGGCGTCATGGCCCGCAGCGATGAGACCATTGCCAATTATGCCGGTGCCGTCAGCGGTGCCGGGGCAGCGGCTATCGGCCTTGCCTCGACAGTCAATACCATCAGCGGCGATACCCAGGCTCTAGTGGAAAACAGCGATGTGACAGCTGCCGGATCGGACAGCGAACCCATCGAGACGAAAACCATTGATCAGGGGCTGATTTCGGGACTCCTCGATTCCAATTCCTTCAAGGTGGATGGGCTGAAAGGCGGCCGCAAGACCGAACAGAAAAAAGGTCTTGTGGTGGACAGCTCTGCTACTCACAGCATTTCCTCCGTCCTGGCTTCGGCCGGCGGCGCCGGTACCGTGGCTGTGGCCGGCACGGTGAACGTCAATCACATTGGCGGCTCCACCAAAGCGGCTGTCTCCGCCAGCGATATCAACAAGGGCCTGACTGACCTTTCCAAAGCCGACGTGTGGGTCCATGCCGATGATGCGGCCAACTCTGCCGGCCTGGTGGTCAACCTCACCGGCAGCGGCACGGCCTCCGTGGGTGCTTCGGCGGATACGAACCTGATCGACCGTACCACGGAAGCCTCGGTGACGGGTACGTCTTCCACAAACAGAAACACGGCCAACGCCCATGATTTCCTGGTGGAATCCAGAAGCCAGCAGGCCATGTCCAATTTCGATGCCACGGTAGCCTTTGGGGTTGAAGGGGCAGCTGTGGCCGGCACGGCTTCCATCGACAAGCTGGACAGCACGACGAAAGCCGGCTTGACCCATATGGATGTTGGGTATACCGGACAGGCCAGGGTGACGGCAGACCATACGGATCAGGCCTACCTGGGCAATGCGTCGGCCGGTGTAGCCTTCATCGGCGCCGGTGCGGGCCTGGTAACGGGCATCGTCAGGGAAAACTCCGTGGTTGCTGCGGATGTGACTGACAGCAGCCTCCAGTCTGACGAAAATGATTCCAAAGCCACTATCCAGGCGTCCAATACCAGCCATCTGCTGACGGCAGTCACTTCCAGCGGCGTAGGGATCCTGGGAGTGGGCGCGGCCGGTACTGTGGCTGTGAACAACATGGCCCAGCAGGTGACCGTCTCTGTATCCGGCAGCACCATCAAGGCCGGTTCCCTGGATATCCTTGCCCAAAATACCATGGATGCCAGCACCAACGGCGGCTCCCTGGCCGGAGGCTTCGGCGGCGCCGGCGTGAGCGTGGCGGTCAATACCTTCAATGATAAAGTTGATGCAGTCATCGACAGCGGTTCGCAGCTTACAGCCACCAGTGGCGCACTGACGGTCCGGGCCGAAGAAGACCGGGATCTGAATCAGATCGTAGCCAATGTTTCTGTGGGTGTTGCCGGTGTCGGCGCCAACATCATGGTGACCAACGTCAACAAAGCGGTGGACAACCAGGATGTACTGGACAAAATCGATGAAGCGAATTCCAGCGTTCCTGACTACAGTGGCAAGGTGAAGGGCCTGTCCGAATCGGAGCGGGGAACCCTCCAGGAGAACAGCCGGCGTAACGGGTCCGGCGGCACGGAAGATGAAACCAGCGGCGTCCATGTGAAAGTGGACGGTTCCAGCCTGACCGCTGCCGGTGACCTTACAGTCGGGGCACAGGAATCCAGTGATGCCGCCATGAACGGCGGCAGTGTCACCGTGGGCGGTGCCAGCTTCAACGGGGCAGTTGGCCTGCTGAACGTGAAGCATGATACCCAGGTAACGTTGAACGGGGCCGTTCTCAGCGGCAGCACGGTTGCCGTGGAAGCGGTGGAACAGGACAAGAAGGACGGTACGGTCCTCAACGTGGTCCAGGGGTCCGGCGGCGTCTATGCTCTGGGGGCTGCTTATGGAAAAGCTGCCACCAGCGGCAATACCCAGGTAACGGCGACCGATTCCACCCTGACCGGAAAGAAGGTGAAGGTGTCGGCCAAAGACACCAGCACCACCGAGGCCAATGCCTACGGCCTGACGGCGGGCATGATTGCCGCCGGTGCCATTGTCTCCCAGGCGGAAAATACCAGCAATACCCGTGTTGTCCTCAGCGGCAGCACCCTGAAAGGCACCGGGACGGCGGACAGCGTCACTGTGGAAAGTGAAAAAGCCAACGGACTGACGGCCAATGCCTATGGCGGGGCTGTGGGCCTTGCCAGCGGTCAGGGTGTGGCGGCCACGGCCAAAGAAAAGGGCGTGAGCACCATTTCCATCCAGAAGGGGACGGGAGACAGCTCCCTTAAGGGAACCAGTCTGACTGTGAAAGCCACCACGAAACCGGCTGTTTCGGCCATGGCAGGGAGCCTTTCGGCTGCCCTGCTGGGAACGGCCAGTGCCTCTGTGGCCACAGCAGAAACCACCGGTACCGTATCCGTTTCCGTGGGAGACGGTACGAATCTGGATGGGGACAGTGTATCCATTTCGGCCAACACGGAAACCCAGGATGGCAAAAAGAATACGGAAGCCAGCGTCAAAGGGGTCAGTGCAGCTGGAATTGGCAGTGCTGTGGTCAACAGTGCCACCGCCCGGACCAACATGGATGCAGCCGTCACCCTGGGCAAGGCTTCTTACAAGGCGGATCAGGGCACGGCCCTTTCCGTCAGTGCCATGAATACCACCCAGACGGCAGCTGATGCCCGGGGCATCACGGTGGGCGGTCTCTTTGCGAGCGGGACCAATCTGTCCTATACGGAATCCGGGACGGAAAGCGACGCCAATATGGCTGCCGTTTCCCTGAACGGAGACGGGGCCCAGCTGAATAGCCTGGACGTCCGTGCCAACGGGACCAGCCACAGCCTGACCACGGCGGACGGCAGCGGCGGCGGTCTCGTCAGCGGTGACCTGGCCGGTGCAGCGGACAACAAGACCTATACGGGCAGCCGGGTGGATATGGCCGGCAGCTGGCAGGTGGCCGGGGATGTATCCCTGGAGGCGGCCCAGACCGACCATATGGACCTGAATGCCGATGCCACCAAGGCGGCGCTGGTGGGTGCCAGTGCCACCACGGCCAAAAACACCGCCAAAGGCAGCAGCACGGTCAGCCTGAAGAGCAGCGATATCCAGAGCGGCAGTCTGTCGGCTACCGCTTCCCATAAAGCCAATTTCGGCCAGAAGGAAGCGTATGCAGTGGAAGGCAGCGGCTACGGCGGCGTAGCTGTCCAGGGGGCGGAACTCACCAATACCATCAGCCGGTCCGCCAGCGTGGATGCCGGCAGTGCGTCCCTTGAGACCAGCGGAGACCAGGTGCTGGCGGCAGAAACCGGCGGCAGCATCAACGCGGCCGGCTACATCAAGGCAGCCGGACTTGGGGCCGCCACCTGGGTCAATGTAAACAATACACTGGACGGGACCGGTAAAGTCAGCACCGATGGCAGCACTTTCCTGAAAACCACGGCAGCGGACGGGGATATCACCCTGTCTGCCTCCGATGACTGGGATGTGACGGCCAAAGGGGTGGCGGATACCCAGGGCGGGGCAGCCGGCGGAGCTTCGTCGGATGTGACCAATACCCTGACCCGGACCAATACGGTGGATGTGCAGGGCAAGATCTACAGCACCAATGATGTGAATCTCTATGCCGGGAAGGATGCAGACGGGGCCCTGAGCCAGCTGGATCTCCTGGTGGATTCGGAAGCCTACAACAAGACGGCCCTTGCCGTGGCCAAACCCAAGTATCAGAATACCCTGAACCAGAGCAACCAGCTCCGTACAGGAGCCGGTTCAGAAGTGAAGAGCGTCCGCAATGTGGACATCTATGCCGATGAAGGGCAGAAATACCTGAAGGAACGGTCTATCAAGTATACCTGGTATGATGCGGACGGAGATGAAAACTTCACCAGCACGTCCGTGGGAGAAAAGTCGGATGAAATCAGCGACGGGACCAACAACTATGCGGACATCAACGGCCTTGTTCTGGCCGGCGTCCAGAACAAACAGAAACTGGTCATCGGCGGAACCGGACAGCTGGTGGATCTGGATCCGGACGAACTGGAAGCCGTCAGAGCCTACGGGAAGGGACAGCAGGATGCTGTGGCCAAACCGGACTATGAGGCTTCCGACGCCATCGATACTTCCAAGATCCAGCTGCAGCGGGTGGATTACGCCAGCAGCCTGTTTGAGCGCTATGAAGAACTGTCCAGGCTAATTTCCCAGTATGATGACAGTGCTGACGGAACTACCGCTCTCCAGGGCTATGTGGCAGAACGGACCCGGATTTTCAATGAAATGAAGGATCTGGGCCTCCTGTCGGAGACAATCGATGCCCAGGGGAATACGGTGTACATCCCGGTCAGCGGCCTGTCCGTGGATACCATCATCCTTCCGGACATCCTGGCTTCCGGCGGCAACATCACCGTCCAGGCGGGGACCCTGAAAGGGTCCGGTTCCCTGACAGCCCAGGGGGCACCGGAAGTGACCATCGAAAACCACACCAACCTGTACATGAAGGTGGGAGACGTCCAGGCCGTCAATCCGGGCGGTGAAATCTCCTACAACAGCCATTCCATGAAGACCGGCGATACGGCCACTATCAGGGACGTGAACAGCGACAAGGCTGCGGCTGTCAGCCTGTCCGTCACGGCAGATGCCGATTCCAGCCAGGGCGGGGTCATCAACATCACCAGTGATTACGGTACGGCTCCCCTCTATGCGGCCATTGAAGGAGAGACGGCCTCCAAATCCCAGAAGGCGGATATTGAGATCAACGGCTCGGTCAAAGCGGAAAACGGCGTGGTCAACGTCACGTCCAACAATTACAGCATCCTGCTGCAGGGAACGGACAGCCGCACGGCGGAAGTCAGCGGCAAGGAAATCCACCTGACGGCGGGCAAATCCATCAGCCAGGGCTTTACCGACGGCATCGTCAATATCGGCGGCAATCCGGAAATGCAGTACAATGGGCTGTACCAGCAAAATAAGAAGGATTACAACGATGCCTATGGATTCGTTAACACCACCCCGATCCACCGCCAGGATACCACCAATAGTGAGGTCAAGGATGGCGGCGGCACCCGCATTGCCGGGGACAATATCTACATCAATGCATCGGACATCAACGTCAACGGCCTCATCCAGAGCGGCTATGGCTCCTATGGCGTAACCATTGAGGACAGTGCCGTGCAGTCGGCGGTGGCCACCCTGAAGAAGAACTGGAATGCCAGCGGCCAGCCGGAACTGTCCGATGCCCTGGTCATGACCGGTTCGGTCTACCGGGTGGTCAAGGGCGGACCGGTGCTCCAGGCCGATGGGACATATGCCTATCAGCCGGATGTGTTCTACAATCCCTCCACGGATAAACTGGTCATTCCCGATATCGATGCCCACGGCGGACAGATTTACCTGAGCGGCCGTATTTCCAGCACCGGGAACGGCAAGATTGCTGCCCTGGACGGAGCCTATGACATTACCGTCAACAACAATACAGATACGGACCTGCAGGTGGGCAAACTGATCAGCAACAAGGCTGAAGGCCTGATCAGCATCAGCGATTCGGCGAAGAACACGGTGACGGAATACCGCCGGAACAGCACTGTTGTCAAAGACCTGACCCAGTGGGACAAGGCGGCGGGAGACTGGAAAGTCATCAGCACCGGAGGGGCCCAGAGCACCTATAATCCTCTGGAAAATCTCCGCTACAACTGGACCAGCGGCCAGAAGGTGTCCACCACCAAGGAATATACCCACACCCATAAAGCCGGCCTCTGGGGTGCAGTGACCACCCTGGACAAGACGGCCCTGACCAAATATGAGCAGGAAATCAAGCCGGTAGAAAAAAGTAAACAGACCAACTACAATGACAACGGTACCTACATCGGCGTGGAAAATCTGGGAGACAGTCAGTACGTCTTTGTCTATGACAATGTGGTCCTGAACAACACCCGGTCCGCTGTCAAGACCCGGACCTGGCGCACCGGTTTTCTGGGCTGGTTCAAATGGGAAGAAACCAAATGGACCACTTCCACCGGCACGGCTCAGCAGTATGTGGGCAGTGTCAAGGCGGATCATGCCGTGAGCATCGGCTTCTTCGGCAATGCCGACGGGAATTCGGCCATCCAGGTGGCCAGCAACGCCGGCGTGAACCTGAACGGGAATATCCAGTCCAGCCAGAGCGGCACTGGCTCCACCATTTCCATTGCGTCGAAGAACGGGGCCATCACCCAGGACGCCGGCCTGGTCAAGGGGGACAATGTGACTCTCCAGGCGGCCAAAGGGATGGAAAACATTTCCATCGAATCCCTCGGCGACACGGTTCGTCTCGATGCCCTGAATACGGGCAGCGGTGATGTGAGCATCTCCGTAGACGGTGCCTATGGCAAAGCCGGCAATGTGGACCTGGTACAGGCCCGCAATCAGAATGGGGATGTGTCCCTGACGGCCCTGGGCAATTTGACCCAGGAAGGCAGCGGCGTGACGGTGGAAGGAAACCGGATCGACCTGACCAGCCTCCAGGGAAGCATCGGGACGGCAGAACAGGCCATCCGGGTCAACGCACCGGATGCGGCCGTGGATCCGCTGAATCCTCTTTCCAGCAGCCTTAACGCCGGGGCAAAACAGGACATTTACCTGTCCGAGGACGGCGATATGCGGGTAGGGACCATTTCTGCGGGTGGCCATGTCGATCTGAAAGCCACAGGCACGCTGGCAGATGCCCTGCCGTCCGGTGACACCATCGACCGGGGCAACACGGCGGACCTGATCCAGGGATGGAAAGACCTGGGCCTCATTGACGGAGAAGGCCGCTACACGGACAAACAGGCGGCTGACGTGGCCGAATACAAGGCCGGCGTCACCAGCGAGTTTGCCCGGTATACGGAACTGAAGACCTACTATGCTTCCCACGACCTGCCGGAAGGCGGGGATTCCCAATACGAAACCCTGAAAGCCCGGTATGGAAACTACAGCAGTGCCGACGACTATCTGGCCTATGATACAGCGGCCAGGAGCCATCTGGCAGACCTGCAGCAGGCCGGTGCCGGCTGGAAAGAAAATGACCTGCTCTATGCCATCAGTGATGCCATCGTTAACAAGACCACCGGCAGCACTGATACGGAAGCGAAACAGGCCAATATTTCCGGGAACAACATCACCCTCCAGGCGGCCAATATCGGCAGCGACAAAGATGCTGAAGATATCCTGGTGAAAGGCATTACCCAGGATGACCGGCTGGACGATTTGAAGAAAGTGGTCAATGCCAACAGTTCGGACGTGGGCTATACCACCAATGACCAGGGTGAAAAGGTATTCCGGATTTACGGGAAAGTCCCTGTAGGAATTGAAGCCAACGGGGAACTGAACATTGTATCCGACGGCAATATCTACGTGGCCGGCCGTTCCAGCGGGACCAGCGGGGACAAGGAACTGAAACTGGGTTCCATCCAGTCTTCCAACGGGGACATCCGCATCCTGGGCAAGGCCGGTGTCAGCAACTCCCTCACCGACGGCAGCAGCAACCTGACCGGGAACGACCTGATCCTGGAAGGGGGCACGGCGGACATCGGGACGGCGGACAAAGCCGTTACCGTGGACCTCAGCGGCATGCTCAATGCCCGGACCGACGGCAGCCTGTATATCGACAGTGTGGGAACCCGCGATCTGCAGATGGAAGCTCTCTACGCCGGAAAAGAAGCCAGCCTCAGCTCCGCTCAGGGCATCATCATGAGCCCGACGGCGGCTGAACAGGCCTACCTGAATGCCGGGACCGTCCTGAACCTCAGTGCGCAGAACGGAATCGGGACCGAAGGCAAGGCCATCCGCATCCTGGACAACGGGGCCATCGTCAACGCCCGGAGCGTCACCGGGGATATCTACCTGGCCGGCAAGGGCAGCGGCGATGACAGCCTGTTCCTGGTGGGAACGGTTTCCACGGACAAGGAAGGAACCGTTTCCATTACGGCAGAAAGCGACCTGGCTGCGGGCAGAGAAGATGGAGAACAGCCTCTTGTCAGCACCATTGATGGAGGCACCGTATCCCTCTTCAGCAGCAGGAATCTGGCATTGGACAACGGCAGCCTTACCGCTGACACCCTGAAACTTACGGCAGGGGGCAGCGTTACCCAGACGGAAGCCCATGCCATAAAGGCACAGACAGCTTCTGTGGATGCCGTGTCAGGCATCAGCCTGAACAGCGGGGCGGAACTGGAATCTGACAGGAAGTTCAATGCATTCGAGAATGTCACGCTGAAGAACGCCAGCGACGCGACGGATGTCGTACTCGGCAATGGCGGCGATAAAGGCCTGACAGTGACCTTTGCCGCTGGCAGCAAGGCCAAGAACGTGACCGTCCGCAACTACGCGGACGGCACGGTCAATGACCTTGCCATCAACGGCCCGATTGCGGCTGCCGCAGGCATCGCGCTGACCAATGACGAAGGCAATCTGACCACTACAGGCGCAATGGAAGCCGAATCTTCGGATATCCGGGAAATGGCTGAAGGCAGCCTGACCAACAAGGGCAGCCTGAATGCCAGGCAGGATATCATCCAGCAGGCCGGGCAGAGCGCAGCAAATGAAGCCAATCTGACGGCAGGCCGTGATATCATCAGCACGGCAGGGAAAGACCTGACCGATGGCGGCGCTCTCAGTGCCGGTCGGAATATCAGCCTGACGGCTGGCAGCGGCAGCATCACCAATGGCGGTGCTGTGACGGCAGACCAGAACGTGACCATGACGGCTGGCGATTCCATCGAGAACCAGGCGGCTGTAACGGCTGCCAAAGCGGCCCTCAGCCTGACGGCACAGAAGGACATTGCCCAGCAGGGCGATGCCACGGCAGGTACCAGCGTCCTCATGGACAGTCAGAAACAGGGGAATATCGCAGTGACTGGCGATGTGACTTCCGGTACTTCCACTGCGCTGAAGACGAAAGACGGCAGCATTACGGCAGGAACCGCCGGACAGAAGAAACGGATCCAGGCCGGGACCACTGCAGCCCTGACCAGCGAAACCGGGGACATCATCGTCCAGGGTACGGTGGCTTCCCAGCAGGGCGCGAAACTCAGCACAGCCCGGAAAGGGGATATCCTGGTGAAGGGCAGCCTGCTGGCTGCGGAAAGCGGTGACGCGGAAGCCAGGACGCAGGAAGGCTCCATCCAGGTGGACGGCACTGCAGAAGGCGCAAGGGACGTGCTCCTGAGCACAGCCCGGGGCGATGCGGCGGTGACCGGCAGGGTCAAGGCCGGACAGGATGTGAAGGCCTCGGCGGATCTGGGGAATATGACCTTCCAGGGAACCCTGGAAGCCGGTCGGGACATCAGCGCCCGGACGGGCCGGGGAAACATGGACTTTGCCGGCAGCCTGACCAGCGGCCGGGATCTGACGGCGGTTACGGAAGAATCCGGGAACATGGTGTTCAACGGTCTGGCGGATGCCGGGCGGAATTTCCTGGCTGACGCCAGACAGGAAGGCACCATCACCCTGCGGAAAGACATCCGCAGCGGCATGGATGCCAGCTTCCATACCAATGACGGCAGCCTCCTGTTTGCCGGAGTGGACCTGTCGGCAGCGGAAGACATCCATGTAACGGCGGATACGGGCAGCGTGACCCTGAGCACCACAGGACGGGGAGATATAAAAGATTCCCACCGGCAGGCCAATGGGGACCGGGCCTTCGTCAGTGCCCCTGCGGGCAATGTGACCATCAGACACACCGGCGTGGGGGATGTGGATCTGTATTCCCTCTATGCCCACAAGGATGCCGGCGTGGAAGTTGCAGACGGGAACCTGTATCTGGATACTGTCAACGGAGATCTGGTGGCCGTACTGGTGAAGAATGCCCGGAAAGTCCTGGATGTGGAACATATGGTGGCAGGCACCGGCATCAGGATGACCGGGGCGGATATGAGTGTGGACGACGTGCTCCAGCGGGTGGACAGCCAGGGAAACCTGACTCTGACTCTGGATGGGGCATCGGAAGATATGCCCATCGAAAGCCTTGCCATCGGCGACATCAAATCCAACACCGGCGTCCGGTTCCCGCGGCTGTGGCTGCGGAAAGGATCGGTGCAGGTCAGTGAGGGCGAATTCCTCATGGACAAGCTGATGATCCTGGACAAGGCTGTATTCAGCAACGGGACCATGGTGACCCATGTGTTCGGCACCACTCCTGTGGCGGATCAGGCGGCAACCAGTGTCTACTGGAACAACACCCGGCTGAACCGGCCTCAGGAATTCCTGGGAGAATGGCGGAATGACAACGGACTGAGCGGCAGATGGATGTATCTGAATTTTGACCGGCAGGGTCATACCCAGTTCAGCAACGGCAATCTGCTGGATCTGGACCCCCACAACTATGTGTACAACCAGCGGTACAGTGAGACCAACTGGACCCGTACACAGGGCGATCGGGATTTCGGAAACTTCTGGACCGGGGCCTACCATCCGGAACTGAGCTATCACGACCGGTACGGCCTGCAGCAGTGGAATCTGGAACTGCCCGGAAATGCCAAAGGGGAAGAACTGAGCGTGGAAGAAGTGTAAGGAAAAGCAGCGAAAGCAGCCGCAGGGGCTTACCAGGACCGGCCGCAGGCCGTGCCGCCCGGTAAGCCCGTCTGCGGAACTGGAAAAGGAGAATGCATGAATCCTAAAGCCCAAAGTTTCCAGGAATACCTGGACAAGGAAAAACTGCAGGACTTTACCCCGGAGGAAATCTCCGGGGAGGATCTGAAACCTGTGGTGTTCCGTTCCCATCTGGCACTGAAGGAAGTCCGGCTGCCCGTAGTGGTGGTCTGGGACCTGAGTATCTACGGCATGGTGCGGATCCTGGTGGTCCAAAAGGCTCTGAAAAAGGCCAACGAAACCGCCCTGCTGAAGCAGATTAATGAGACCAACCGGAAATACAAGGCCTTCAAGTATTATCTGGATGAGGAAGGGAATCTGGTGCTGGATGCCTGCATCCTGTGCCGGGGACAGAAAGTGGACGGAGAACTGGTCTACATCCTGTTCAACACCCTGGCCCGGCATCTGGAAGAGGCCTACGGACAGTGGATGAAGACAGTGTGGGGATAAAAGAGTCCTGACCAGGGGGCTGTTGCACAGGCAGCAGCCCCCTTCCTGACGCTTATAGGTATAAGCCTCCAGGGCGACCCGGCCGAAAGGCTGGTTTCCACCGTACTGAAAGGAGAGCCGTACCGCTTGCGGCCACACAGCACCGTAGCACCAATGCATTACATACAGCTTCACAGCTCCCGCTGCCCGGAAGCATTTGACAAATAGTGAGTTTTTCAGTATAGTGACTATACTGACTCGGGTCAATAAGGAGGAAATCATGGGCAGGGTAAGAAAAAATCCGGAGGAACGGCGGGAAGAACTGGCAGCGGCTGCCCTTGCCCTTTTTTGTTCTCAAGGATATGGAGTAACACAGGTCAAGGATATCTGCACCCGGGCCAGGGTGGCCAAGGGTACTTTTTTCTACTATTTTTCCACGAAAGAAGCGGTGCTCCAGTATATTTTTGACGAGTGGGCCAGGGATTTCATTGCCGGGTATCTGAAGCAGGTCAAAGGGAAGGACGCAGTGGAAAAGATCCGGCTGTTCCTGCAGGCCTGGAAGGCGGACAATCCGGTGGACCGGCTGATGGACAGACTGGTGGAAGAACAGCAGAACAGTCTGATACGCCGTCTGTGGAATCAGTGTATGGCGGATTGTTTCGATCCTGTCCTGCTGGAAATCTTCCGGCAGGGCATCCGGGAGCAGGTTTTCCATATGGAGTTTCCTCAGGAGAGCCTGGCTTTCTTCTGGGCTTTGCTGGACGTGCTGTGGCCTGCAGGCGGGGATGCCGGTTGTCTGCCCCAGCGGGAAAGCATTGCCCGGAAACAGTTGGAAAATCTCCTGGGGATGGAACCGGACAGTCTGCGGATTTTTGAAAAGGCAGAATGAATTCTGCCTTTTCTTTCGGGTCGTTACTGACCAAGGTCAATAAAAGGGGATGGATTATGGAAAACAAGAAAAACAGGATAAGGTTCCTGATGATCGGGCTGATGCTTCTGATCCTGGGGATATTGGGTTGGCGGATGCTGGGGCAGAAGCAGGAGGAGAAAAAGATACAGCCCTATGCGGTTTCCACAGATCGGGTACGCTTCATCGAAAAACCAGCGGTTAAACCTCTTTCCGGAACAGTGGAAGGCTTGACATCCTCCATTATCAGCAGCCGGTTTTCCGGACAGGTGACGCAGGTCTATGTGGAGGATGGACAGCCTGTGGCCAAAGGTCAGCCCCTGTTTCTCATGGATACGGTGGAACTGGAAAACGGAGTCCGGATTGCCCGGAACCAGGTAAATCAGGCGGAAGCCAGCTATCGCAAGGAATCCAAGGATTATCAGCGGTTCCTGCAGCTGTTCCAGCAGGGGGCCTATCCCCGGCAGCAGTTGGACAGTCAGTATGCGCAGATGCTTTCCAGTCAGGCTGATCTGGATTCTGCCAGGGCCAATCTGAGCAATGCGGAGAAACAGCTGACAGAAGCTACGGTGGTCAGTCCGGTCAATGGAGTAGTGGCCCATAAAGCCCTGACACACGGCCAGAATGTATCTTCCGGCAGTCAGGTCATGACTGTGGAACAGATGGATGCTGTCTATGTGGTCATCCACGTGGAGCAGAAAGATATGGCATTCCTGAAAATGGGAAAACCGGTGGATGTGACCGTGGATGCCTGTCCGGACCGGATCTTTACCGGTTCCATGGAAGTCATCAGTCCTGTGGCGGGAAAGGAAAGCCGGATGTTCCGTGTGAAACTGCGGGTGGAGAATCCGGAACAGCTGCTGAAGCCGGGAATGTTCGTGCAAGTCCAGCTTCCTCTGGGTCAGCCCCGGCAGGTGCTCTCCGTACCGCAGAAAGCGGTCCTGGGAGAGAAGGGGGTCCAGTATGTGTTTACGGAAGAAGAGGGCAAAGCCCGCAAGGTCAGGATCAAAACCGGAGATCTGATCGACGACCGGATAGAGATCCTGGAGGGGGCAGATGAAGGAATGGTGATCCTGACGGATAATCTGGACAATATCAAAGAGGGGGATCCTGTCCACTTGGAGGAAAGCGTATGAGTCTTCCGGAAATCAGCATCAAAAGGCCTGTTTTTGCCACCGTTGTCCTGGTGGCTCTGGTCCTGCTGGGGGCCGTCAATTATGGAAAAATGAGTGTGGATGAAATGCCGGATACAGCGCTGCCCTATGTGTCGGTTTCCATTACTTATGAAGGAGCACAGCCGGATCAGGTGGAAAGCCAGGTGACCCGGAAAGTGGAGGAAGCGGTAGGGGAAGCCAGAGGCGTAAAGCATATTGAATCCATTTCCAAGGAAGGGGAATCGGAAGTCAATGTGGAATTCAATTTCGGGGTGGATCCGGCGGGTGCTGCGCAGGAAGTGCGGGATAAAATCAGTGGCGTACGGGGGAGAACTGCCTGATTCGGTCAAAGAACCTGTCATTTCCCGCTTCGATATGAACGCCCAGCCGGTGGTCACGGTGGCCCTGAGCTCTGATACCGCCAGTCTGCGCGAAATCAGTATCTTTGTGGAGGACGTCCTGAAGCCCAGACTGCAGAAAATCAGCGGTGTGGGACAGCTGACCATCAGTGGCCGGGAAGAGAGGGAAATCCAGCTGCAGCTGGATCTGGACAAACTGAATGCCTATGGTCTTTCCGTTGCTGAAGTGGGACAGCATATGGAAGCGGCCAATCAGGACATCCCCGGAGGCAAGGTGGGCGGCCAGGAGGAACTGCTGGTACGGACAGCCGGAAATTTCCATTCACTGGACCAGTTCAACCAGGTCATCGTAGGCAGCCGGAACGAGATACCCCTTTATTTCTGGCAGGTGGGGAAGCCCCAGGATACGATCAAGGACAAAACCAGTACGGCCAGATATGATGGGAAACCGGCCGTGGGGATTTCTGTGGGGAAACAGTCCGGCAGCAATACGGTCCAGGTGGCCAGTGATGTGAAGAAAGAGCTGGAGCGGATCAGGCCGATCCTTCCTGAAGGCATAGAGATGCATCTCGTGCGGGATGATGCCTCACGCATTGCCGATTCCCTTTCTCAGGTAAAAGAAGATCTGCTGACGGGGACGGTATTCACCATCCTCATTGTATTCTGGTTCCTGGGGGACTGGCGGAGTACGGTGATCAGTTCGCTGGCCATTCCCATTTCCATCGTAGGTACATTCTTTTTCATGAAACTGGCCGGATTTTCTCTGAATACCATGTCCCTGCTGGGGCTGACCCTTTCTGTGGGTCTGCTGACCGATGATGCCATCGTAGTCATCGAAAACATCATACGCCACCGGCAGATGGGGCAAACGGCCAAAGAAGCGGCGCTCCAGGGCACGGAAGAAATTACCCTGGCTGTGATGGCGGCCACTTTCACCGTGGCTGCCGTATTCCTGCCGGTGGGGTTCATGTCGGGAAGCGATGGGCAGATGTTCAAGGAGTTTGGCTTTTCCGTTGCTTTTGCGGTCCTGGTCTCCCTTTTTGTGTCCTTTACCCTGACTCCCATGATGGCGGCCCTGTACCTGCCCGTAGGGGAACCGGCACTGCCGTCCTGCCTGGAAAAACTCTGGCAACGCCGGCAGACAGGCCTGGACCGGCTGACCCGATGGTACAGCGGACTGCTCCGTACTCTCCTGGATGGTCATCGGAAACAGGTGCTGGGGGTGGCTGTGGTGCTGTTCCTGCTGAGCCTGGGACTGATTCCCTTCCTGGGTTCGACTTATATGCCGACGGGAGACCGGGGACAGTTTACGGTAAAAATCCGGGGCGCCTCCGATGCTTCCTCTGAAAAAATGGATGAACAGGCCGGGTATCTGACAGATGTCCTGAAAGAAGTCCCGGAAGTCCAGCATGTTTATGATGCTTCGTCCAATCAGCAGCATGAATTGTTTGTGAAACTGGTCCCCAAAAAAGAACGGAAGCGGAGCCAAAAGAAGATTATCCAGGCCATCCGGGAAAAATGCAACTGTCTGCCCGGTGTCCGGGCTGATTTTCTGGAAGAGGATGAAAAACCCATTGCCGTTTCTCTGACCGGTCCTTCCCAGAAGATGCTGATCCCTCTGGCCGAGCAGGTCCAGCAGGAACTGGAGCAGATTCCCGGGGTACAGGATGTTGCTTCCAGTTTCCACGGAGGGTCTCCCAATCTGATCCTTTCTCTGAAAGAGAAAGAGGCCCATGATCTGGGAATTTCTTCCTCTCAGGTGGGAACCACTATCCAGACACTGCTGAACGGCTCCGTGGTGGGGAAATACGATGACCAGGAGGAACGGGTGGATATCAGGATGCGTCTGACTCCACAAGGCCGCAGCAAAGCAGATATGCTGCAGCAGGTCTATATCCCCAGTGAGCATCAGCAGGGAGAAGGGCAGCTGATGATTCCCCTGTCCCAGGTGGCAGAATGGAAATATGGCACCAGTGCCAGCGACATACGGCGTTATGACCGGCAGAAGGAAATCCGGATTACCGGCAATACGGATGGAACGTCCCTGGGAGAAGCGATGGACGGGTTCTTTGCAAAGGTGGAGGAACTCCGTCTCCCTCCCGGATGCCATGTGGGACAGGCAGGAGCCAGCGATGACATGGACGATTCTTTTGCCAACATGCTCCAGGCTCTGGGTCTGGCTGTAGCTTTTATCTTTATGATCCTGGCTGCCCAGTTTGAAAGTTATGCAGAACCATTTGTCATCATGTTTTCCCTGCCTCTGGCCCTGATCGGGGCTTTGGGCGGCCTGTTTGTCACGGGCAGTGAAATCAGCCTGGTTTCTCTGATCGGCATCATGACGCTGATGGGACTGGTGACCAAGAATGCCATTCTGCTGGTGGATTTTGCCAAGGAACAGATCCGGGAAGGGGAAAACTGCAATGAGGCACTGGTGAAAGCCGGCAGTGTACGGCTGCGGCCCATTCTGATGACCACGTTTTCCACCATTGCCGGGATGGTGCCCATTGCCCTGGGTATGGGAGCGGGAGCGGAAGTCCGGGCTCCCATGGGCCATGCGGTCATTGGCGGGGTCATGACTTCCACTGTGCTTACCCTTGTGGTGGTGCCAACGGTTTATTCGCTGCTCCATCAGTGGCAGGAAGAAAGACAAAAGAAGAAAAAAGAGAGAGCTGCAGGTACCTGCCCTGAACCGTAAAAAAGAGGAACAGTTCCGGAGGACATGCAGCAGGCTTTCTCCAAAGACTTTGAAGCTGTCTGCGGCCCGGCGGAACAGGCTGTTCTCCCGGCAAAGGATATGCAGATGTCCGGCTGGACGGGACTTACGGGCAGTGGATGGAACTGATCGGAAAACAGAAAAACAAGGTGTATGGGAAAGGGAGATCCCTTTCTCCATACACCTTGTGTCTTTTACAGTCCGATCTTTCTGTATCCGGAGCCGGTACTGCAGATCCCGGTCTGACAGAGGAAGCTCAGCTTACCCTGAAGACCATGCAGTACAGAGTGGGCAGGAAGAGCAGGGTCAGAGCCGTGGCCCCGGTAAGGCCGCAGGCCATGGCGATGGCCATGGCATTCCAGAAGGGGCTGGCGAACATCGGGACAAGTCCCAGGATGGTCGTGAGGGCTGCCAGCATGATGGGGCGGAAACGGACGATGGATGCTTCGACAACCGCCGTATGATGGTCCATGCCCTGTTCCTGGTGCAGCTCGATCTGCTGGATGATGACCATGGAATTGCGGATGACGGTCCCGATCAGGGCAAAAGAACCGACTTCCGCCATGACGCCCATGGGCGCGTCGAAGAGCAGGAGGCCGATGGCAATGCCGGTGATGCAGAGCGGTGCCGTACAGAGGATGACAAAAAGTTTGCGGATGTCCTTCATCTGGAACATCAGGAGGACCAGCATGGCGACGAGCATTCCGGGAACCGGTCCCAGGAGGTAGCGGGTCGCTTTCGTGCTGCTTTCGAGCGGACCGTCGATTTCCACCTTGACGCCGGGCGGCAGGCTGCTGCGGAATTCTTTCATGTCATCCCAGATTTTCTGGGCCACGTCGTTGCCCGTGACACCTTCTCCGACATCGGCGCCGATGGTGATGGTGGGCTGCAGATCCCGGCGCCAGATCATATTGTCTTCCATGACGGGCGTAATGCGCGCCACCTGGGACAGCGGGACGGCGCCGTTTTTTGTGGGGATCGTGATGGACTGGACGTCATGGAGGGAATTGCGGTCCTTCTTGTCCAGCTGGAAGACCATGGAACGGTTCTGGTCCCCGTCGTAATAATGGGAGAAGGTATAGCCTGAAACATTGGCGTAGAGGACATTTGAGACCTCACTGCGGGTCAGGCCGATCTGTTTGAGCCGGTCATTGTCGATCTCGATCCTGACGGCCGGTGCTTTTTCCATCCAGTCATAGATGGTCATCGTCACGTCAGGATTCTGCTCCATCCGGTCGCGGACTTTGGCCGCATAGGTACGGGCCATATCCGCTGTGGGGGCGGAAACCCGGAACATGACAGGATAATCCTTGGGCGGTCCCAGCGGCACAGCCTTGGAATAGGCCGTGACTTCCGGGAGTTTTTCCTTGATGATGGCGTCGATTTTTTTGGCGATCCGCCTGCGGGCATTCACATCTTTGGCGACCGTCACGAGCTGCGCGTAGTTGTCCCGCGGCTGGACCGGGTTCAGGACGAGGATGAAGCGGGGCGAACTCTTGCCGATATACGCCGAATAATGGTCTATGTCGGGATCGCCGTCAATGGCCTGCATCAGTGTCTGCATGGCCTGGTCGCTCTGCTTGATGCCGGCGCCTTCGGGCAGGTGGAGTTCCGTAATGACTTCCGGCCGGACGGATTCGGGGAAGAATTCCTGTTTGACCAGGGTCAGCAGGAAAATGGAGCCGGCCAGGCAGCCTGCCGCGACGGCCATGACTGTCTTATGATGCTTCAGGCACCATTCCAGGACGGTGCGGAACCTGTTATAGAAAGGAGTATCATAGCTTTCCGCCTGGATGACTTTGGGACGGATCCATTCATAGCCGAGCGTCGGGGCCACTGTCTGGGATACGAACCAGGAAAACATCAGCGTCATCGAGATGACCGGGAAAAGGGATCCGGCAAATTCAGAAACGTTGCAGTTTGAAAAAGCGATGGGCAGGAAGCTCAGGCACGTGATCATGGTACCGAAGCACAGCGTCGTGCCGTTTGTCTTGAAGGCGTACGTGGCAGCTTCCAGTCGGTCCATGCCTTCGCTCATCTTGACTTCCATCAGTTCGACGACGACGATTGCGTCATCGACGAGCATACCCAGGGAAATGATGAGGGAACCCAGGGAAATCTTGTGCAGGTCGATCCCGGCAAGGTACATGCCGACAAATGCGCCCATCAGCACGAGCGGGATGCAGACCGAGATGACATAGCCGCACTGGCGGCCCATTGAAAACAGGCTCACGACGAGGACGATGATGATGGCCTCATAGAGACCTTCGGAAAACTCACTGATGGAGTCCTCGACCACCTTGGGCTGGTTGGCGACCTGCTTCAGTTCCATCCCGAGGGGCAGGATCTTTTCCATTTTGCCGGTCAGGGCTGCCAGGTTATGGCCCAGCGTGATGTTGTTGCCGCCGTCGGCCATGGAGATGGCAATGCCCACAGCCTGCTGTCCGTTCACATACATCTTCGGCTCCGGTGGATCCGGATATTCCTGGGTGACCGTGGCGATGTCTCCCAGACGGAAGGTCCTGCCGCCGGCATTGATCAGGATGGCGCGGATATCATCCAGCTTTTCCGTAAGGCCCGTGACCCGCATGTACACATTGTCCCCGCCTGTGTCGAGGACGCCCGTCGGGGCCACGGTGGTCTCTCCGTTGATGGCGGATGTGACCTGTTCCAGCGTGAGGCCCAGTTCCGCCAGCTTGGCATTGGACATACGGACATAGATCCGCATGGGCTGCTCACCGATCAGCTCCACCTTGTTGACGTCGGGGACCGTGTAAAACTGGCGTTTCAGTTCTTCTGCCTCCACACGGAGGTCTTCCAGGGAGAAGCTGTCGGACGTAAGGGCATAGATATTGCCGTAGACATCATCGAAGCGGTCGTCGAAATAGGGACCGTAGACGCCGCTGGGCAGTTCCGAGGCATGATCATTCACATAGTTGCGGACTTCCAGCCAGTGTTTGCGGACTTCCGCGTTGGGAACCTGTTCCTTCAGGATGACGTTGACGACACTGACGCCGGGACGGGAATAAGAGGTGATGTAATCGATGTCCGGTGTGGCCTGGACCATTTTGTCCAGTTTGCTCGTCACGAGATCCTGCATCTGGTCAGCCGTGGCACCGGGCCAGGCGGCCGAAATGACCATCTGGCGGACGACGAAGGACGGGTCCTCGCTGCGGCCCAGCGCATGGAAGGAATAGATACCGGCGATGAAGATCAGGACCGTAAAGAAGTAAACGACCTGGCGGTGCTTGACGCACCAGCGGGCTAAATTGAAATTCATCAGGATTCACTTCCTTCCAGCTTGACCTCCATTCCCTCACGCAGCTTGCTGATGCCGGCAGTCACGACCACATCGCCGTCCGACAGGCCATTCCGGATGCTGACCTTGTCTTCCTGGTAAGGGCCGAGCTCGACCGGGATGAGGGTAACTTTGCCGTCCCGGACGACCCAGACACCTGTGGAGCCGCCCGCTTCGTAAAGTGCGGAACGGGGAATGACGACTGCGGACTGACTGGCTGTCCCAAGGGTGACTTTGGCCGTCATGCCAAGGCGGGCGCCTTCCGGCATGGCTGGAATGGAAATGCGTACTTTATAAGTCCTGGTCGCCGCGTCGGCCATGGGAGAGATATAGCGGATGGCGCCTTCGGCCGTGGTATCGCCCAGGGCCCAGAACGTGATCGTGCAGGGCATGTCCGGAGCGATTGTGCCAAGGCGGCCTTCGGGGACATAGATCTCGATTTCCCGATTGCCGTCCTGGACTACAGTGACCATGGGGGAGCCGGCCGAAGCGACCTGGCCCACTTCGCCCGTGACGGAAGAGACGACACCGTCGTGATCGGCTGTGAGCTGTGTGTAGCCGAGCTGATTCAGGGCTGTCATGAGCTGGGCCTGCGCCTGGGCCAGAGTGGCATCAGCGGCCTCGTGCTGCGTACGGTATGAATCCCAGACCGATTCGCTGACGGCGCCCTGCTGATAGAGGGCCTCGTAACGGCGCGCGTTGTCCGCAGCCAGCTTGGCACTGCTGACCGCGGAGTTGACCGCAGCCTGGGCATTGTCGACCTGCTGCTGGACGTCCTTGGGATCGATGAGCATCAGGATGTCGCCCGTGTGGACCTGGTCACCCAGATTGACATTGCGCTGGGTGATCCGGCCGCTGACCTGGAAGGCCAGGGTCGATTCGTATTTGCCCCGCACCGTACCGGGATAGGTATACTCCGTGGCGTAGGAACTTTTTCCGATGGTCACGGTACGCACGTACGGGATGGTCTTTTCCACCCTGGGTTTGTACAGGACTTTATAAAGGGCGTGGCCGATCAGGCAGACAAGGATGACCGCACAGGCGATGGCGAGTACCTTCCTGTGGCTCTGGAGCCAGCGGGTAATCTTTTCTTTCATGCTCATGCCTCCTCTTCACGGGTCAGGAAGTGGGACAGTACGAACTGGACCAGATTATCCAGCACCTCTTCCAGGGGCAGATTGTTCGGATTGAGGGGCAGTTTCTGGTCTTTGACGAGGAACAGGGTCTCCGTGATGGAAATCAGGATATAGGATACGTAGGAACGTTCTTTTTCATCCTGGAAAGGCCGCAGTTCTCCCTCTTTTACCGCTCTTTCGAGGAGCTCTGTCAGGTAGTGCGACATGTCGAGGAGCTGCTCCCAGGCTGAGTCGTCGAGCAGGCCCGAGGGTGTCAGCAGTTCTTTGTAGACAAGATTCAGATGGCCCGAAGGATCGATCTGGATCTTCAGCAGGCGCTTCAGGAAAAAAGCAAACTGCTTCAGTGGGGACAGGCCCGTTGCGGCCGTTTCGTTCTCGAGGAAATGGATCCGGCTGAGCTGCTGGTTGATGACGGCCTGGTACAGGGCCTGCTTGCTGCCGAAATAGTAAGCCACGAGGGCGCTGCTGCAGCCGGTCTTTTTCCCGATTTCCTTCAGGGTGACGGGATAGTATCCTTTTTCATTGAAAAGACTCTCTGCCACGGAAAGCAGTTTTTTGGTTGTCAGGGCGGCATCTCTTTGCTGCATGGGACATCTCTTCCTTTCACGAAGAAAATTATTAATTGATTGATCAATCAATTAACTGCTAATTTTTATAATAGCATCTTTGTTTTTCCATTTCCAGTCGAACTGAAAAAATATTTGTTATAATGATTCAGTAATGTGACAGAATGTTTCTGCGATACCATTTGCCTGCAGCGGGAGCGCCGGAAAAACGATGTACGGGTTGATCCCTGCAGTCAGAGTCCTGTTTCAGATTTAAGGAGGAGCGAAGATCCATGCAGACTATTTTACTGGCGGCGCTGCTGGGCGCCCTTTGCATCACCATTGTTTTTCTCTGGCAGCTCCAGCGGACGTTGCGGGACCGGGATGCCTGGCAGCAGCAGGTTTCCCGCGAAAATGCCGAAAAGCTGCAGACGAGCCTTGATCAGAAGGTGACCCTTTCCATGAGTGTCGTCAGCGACCGGCTGCAGCAGGTGAACCGCAGCCTGGGGACGCTGGAGAGTCTTTCCCGGAATGTGGGTGAACTGAAAAAGGTCATGAGCAATGTCAAGAACCGGGGGATCTGGGGCGAACTGCAGCTGGGCCAGCTGCTGGCGGACATGCTTGCGGCCGATCAGTACGGGACCAACGTGGCCATACGGCCGCGCAGCCAGGAACGGGTGGAATTCGCCATCCGCCTGCCCGGAAAGGATCCGGCCCATCCCGTATGGCTCCCGATCGACGCCAAACTGCCCCAGGAAGATTACGCCAGGCTCCTGCAGGCCCGCGAGGACGGCGACAGCGATGCCGCGGCGGATGCTGCAAAGAAGCTGACCGTACGCATCACCGCAGAGGCCCGCGATATCCGGGAGAAATATATCGCGCCGCCGTATTCCACCGATTTTGCTGTCATGTATCTGCCCCTGGAAGGGCTTTTTGCAGAGGTAACGGCCGTTCCGGGCCTGATCAGTGAACTCCAGCGGAAATACCGGGTCACGGTCGCCGGCCCGTCGACGCTTGCAGCCCTGCTCAGCAGTCTCCAGATGGGCTTCCGGACGCTGAGCATCCAGCGGAATACCAGCCAGGTCTGGCAGTTCGTCACCCGCATCCGGACGGATATGCAGAATTTCGATGCAGCCGTCGAAAAGGCGCAGAAAAAACTTGCCGAGGCCCAGAATGCCCTGGAAGCCGTATCCCAGCGGAGCCGGATCCTGAACCAGCACCTGGAGAGGGCAGAAAAATTTACGAGTCAGCTTGACAAAATCGAAAAGAACGATTAAAATAACAGCCAAGTACTTGAAATATCTTCATCAATAGTATTAAAAAAATTAATGACGGAACCAAGTACAGAATAAGATCCGCACCAGAAAGCTGCCGGGTGATGCGAGGCAGTACGGACTTGTCCTGGAATCCATTCCCGAGATGGCGGGGGCAGCAACCCGCCCGGCGAAACCGTTATCCTGACAATGAGGTCCTCACTGGAGGACAAAACAAGGTGGCACCACGTGAGAGTTTCTCCCGTCCTTGACAAACCGATGAGGGATGTCAGGTACGGGAGTTTTTATTCAGCGATATGGAGGAAAAAAGAAATGGATAAAAAGAAAGTACTGGTTGCAGAGCGGATTTCTGATAAAGGCGTAGCGAAACTGCAGGAGAACCCGAATCTGGATGTAACGGTCAATTTTGAGATTCCCCGGGAAGAACTGATGAAGATCATCGGGGACTACGATGCCCTGATCGTCCGCAGTGTGACCAAGGTCAACGAAGAACTGTACGATGCGGCCAAAAACCTCAAAGTCGTGGGCCGTGCCGGCAACGGAGTGGACAATATCGATATCGAAGGTGCGACGAAACGCGGCATCATCGTCGTCAATACACCGGAAGCCAATGTCATCTCCGCGGCGGAACATACGATCGGACTCATGCTGGCTTCGTGCCGCAACACGGTCCGTGCCATGGAAATGCTCCGCAAGGGTGTCTGGGACCGCAAGAACCTGAAGGGCATCGAATTGTACCACAAGACCCTGGGCATCATCGGCCTGGGCCGCATCGGGACCCTCGTGGCGAACCGGATGCATGCCTTCGATATGCGTGTCATCGCTTATGACCCCTACATCCCGGACAGCCGGTTCCAGCGCCTGGGCGTGGAAAAGTGCGAAACCCTGGATGATCTGCTCAAACAGTCGGACATCATCACCATCCATACACCGAAGACGGAAGAAACGATCAATATGCTGACCGCCAAGGAATGGGCGAAATGCAAGAAGGGCGTCCGCGTCGTGAACTGTGCCCGCGGCGGCCTGTACAATGAACAGGACCTGGCTGAAGCGGTCCGGCAGGGAATCGTGGCGAGCGTCGGCCTCGACGTGGTCGTGGATGAACCGAAACCGATCTCTCCGCTGATCCAGATGCCCCAGTGTGTCGTGACGCCCCACCTCGGTGCCAGCACCTACGAAGCTCAGGACAAAGTAGGCCTTTCCATCGCGGAAGAAGTCATCAATGTACTGGAAGGCAAGATGGTTCCCAATGCTGTCAACCTGCCGGCCATTTCCGCCACGGAACTGGAGGACCTGCGCGGCTATCTTAAGCTCGGCGTGACTTTGGGCAAGCTCTATTACCAGCTGCGGAAAGATGCCGTGGACAAGGTGGAAGTGACCTATGAAGGGGAAGCGGTCAACCAGGAAACCACGCTGATCACGAGAGCAGTCCTGCAGGGGCTCCTGAAGCCTGTGCTGCGGGAACGGGTCAATATGGTCAATGCGGAACTGGCTGCGGATACGCGCGGGATCACTGTGACCGAGAGCAAGGTCAAGGGCGAAGGCCGGATGAACCGGGTATCCATTGCCTTTAAGGCCGGCGATAAGACCTTTACCGCTGCCGGGGTCGTCACTCCGGACAACCAGCCCCATATCACCGAGATCCAGGGATATCGTTTCGATGTGGTGCCCGCACCCTTCATGATCGTGGCCCGCAACGATGATAAACCCGGTATGATCGGCCAGATCGGCACGCTCCTTGGTGCCGGCCATGTCAACATCGCGACGATGCAGGTGGCCCGCAAGAAAGAGGAAGGCGCTGCCATGATGGTCCTCACCGTTGACAGCAACGTGGAAAAGAATACGCTCGACATCCTCCGCAACCTGGATGGGATCGTGGATGCCAAGATGGTACTTCTGTAAGGAAAGCCGGGCGGCTGCGGCAGACTGCCTGAGGGCAGCCTGCTGGCAGGCCGTACCGAAAAGAGCTGGGCGCCGGTACGGCCGGAGCCTGTGCAGCAGAGAAAAACAGAGGAGCTGTGAAAAATGAGCAGTCATTTTTCACAGCTCCTCTGTTTTTTACGGGCCAGGGCCTCCGGCCCGGCCGCAAGGCTGGATCCCGCGGCAATGCAAACACCACAGCCCCACAGCCCCAGAGCTCCCCAGCCTCTTTTGTCAGGAAGCGCTGTCGAGCTGCTGCATTTTTTTATAGCGTTTTTGCAGGACGTCGATGAAATCCGCTTCCATCTGGGAAGGCTGCGTCCCCTTGTGCTTGATGATGCCGAAGGCAAACCGTTCCCGGCAGCCCAGCAGGGGTACGGAGATCACACCGTAAAGGGAGTCCTGGTCTTTGAATTCCATGATGCCGATGGTAAAGAAATTGGTCCGCGACAGGAGCCGCATCTGTTCCTGCCGGTCGTTGACGTAGATGATCTTGCGGGCCATATTGAGATCGATCGGTCCGGATTCCGTCGTCAGATGGTAGATGAAATCCTCATACTGGCCGATATAGCGGACGAATCCGTAATCAAGGAGCTCGCGGATATCGATGCCGCGGCGGCCGACCGTGCGGACGAGCTCATGTTCCGAGGACATGCAGACATACGGCCGTATCGTCGCAAGCGGGATGTATTCCAGCCCCTGGTCCGCGAAATTGCGGGCCGCGCGGTCCTCTTTGACGGCCGTATGGATGACGCCGAGACTGGAACGTCCCTCCTTGACATCATTGATCACTTCGAGCGGAGACGCTTCATGCAGCCGCCCTGTAAAACTGTCGATGTCCTGATAGCGGCGGCAGATTTCGTTGTAGCACTCCGCTGTATGGGAAAACCGGGTCATACTTACATTGAGGCTGCTGCATTCGACTTTGCGGGCACTGACCATGAGCTGGAGCCGGTCCATTTCTTTCAGGATGACCTGGCTGTGCATGAGGATCCGCTGTCCGTCGGATGTCAGTTTCGTTCCATGGCTCGTCCGGCGGAAAAGGGTCACGCCCATTTCGTTTTCAAGTTTCCGGATGATGTGGCTGAGCTGGGGCTGCGAAATGAAAGTCGCTTTGGCGGCCTGTGAAATAGAACCGTATTTGGCTACGGCGGCAAAATAACGCAAATCGTTTGTATCCATGGCAACTGCTGCTGAGGACACGGGCAAAAGGATATATGTACCGGCATCTGTCCGGGAATTCCTGCTGCGGAGATGTCCGGATCTTCCGGCTCTGCGGGTCAGCCGGAGGCCCTGTACTTTTGCCTTTCCATGTCTGCAGAGGCAGCAGCAATCTTACCTCCTTCTTTTTCCGGACTTACGGGCACGGCCGGGGAGCCTCTGCTTTCTCCGCTGGCGTGTCTCCTGTTCTTGGTTTTTCGGATTTTCAGGGATATCCCTACCGGTTTCACGAGTGATTTCTTTTCATTATACCATAGACGGAGCGGCGGGGGACAATGCCCGGGCGGATCGGCGCAGCCGCGGCTGTCCCCGGCTGCGGCGGGAGAAATTTTCCATTTATCCGTCCGATGGCCCTCATGAAGGACGCGGGACTTCTGGAAAGCGTCAGAAAATTCTATAATGGAAGAAGGAATCGTATCGGTCATCTTTACTTTTATCTCTGTTCCGGTTTTATCCGCCCGGCAGAGGAGAATCCAACTGGAAAGGGCTGTCACAATGGAAAAAGATATTCAATCCGTACTCGAAATGGCGCTGGAACAGGGACGCGACGTCCTCTATGAAGGCAAGGTGGCAAACTATATCCCGGAACTTGCCAAGGCAGATTCGTCCAATCTGGGCGTTTGTCTCATGAAAAAAGACGGATCCATCTACAAGGCCGGGGATTATAACATCCCCTTTACCATGCAGAGTATCTCCAAGACCTTTTCTTTGATCCTGGCACTGCAGACGGCGGGATATGACAAAGTCTTCAGCAAGATCGGCATGGAGCCGACGGGGGACCGTTTTGACAGCATCCTCCAGCTCGAACTGAAGGACTGGCGGCCTTTCAACCCCATGATCAACGCCGGAGCCATCGTGACCGCCAGCTGTATCGAGACGCCGGATCCTTTCCAGAGTTTCCTCGATCTGGTCCGCAGGGTCTGCAAAAATCCCGGTATCAGACTGAATGAATCCGTTTACCTTTCGGAAAAAAAGACGGGTACCCGGAACCGTTCCATTGCCTATCTGCTGAAAAGCGATCATGTCCTGGACGGAGAGCCGGAGGATATTCTGGACGTCTATTTCCGCATGTGTTCCGTCATGATCACCGCCCGGGATCTGGCCCGGTACGGTATGCTCCTGTCCAACCACGGCATCGATCCCGAAACGAATGAACAGGTCATCGACACGTCCATTGTCCGGATCGTCACGACGCTGATGATGCTCTGCGGCATGTATGATGAGTCGGGAGAATATGCGGTCAAGGTGGGACTGCCCAGCAAAAGCGGCGTCGGGGGCGGCATTGTGGCCATTTCCCGCAAAGGCGTCGGCATCGGCACATTCGGGCCAATGCTGAACAAGAAAGGCAATTCTGTCGGCGGCGAAAAAATCCTGCAGGTCCTGTCCCGGGAACTGCATCTCCATGTTTTCGATACGGCTTCTTTCTAAAGGAGAGGCATCCTGTGGCGGGGACCCGGATTCCGGGTCCCCGCCTTTTGCAGTGCGGGACAGATTTTTGGATGCCGCCCGTTTTCTTCCCGCGGGCCAATATGGTAGAATGGCAGGGACGTAAAATGTTTTTATCTGCAAACCGTCAGCAGGAGGCTGGAAAATGCTGAAAAATAGACATCAAATCGGGGTGCTGCTTGTGCTGATTGGAGCCGGACTGTGGGGCGGCAGCAGCAACAGCCTGGAATATCTCATGGAACACCAGCATCTGGCCTGGCAGACCGTGCTCTTCATCCGCATGGTGATTACGGCAGTTTGTTTTCTCATTTTGAGCAAGCTGCGCGGAGAGGATATCCTGGCGCCTCTCCGGAAGGCGCCGCGGCTGCTGCTTCAGTTTACGGTCATCGGGATGTACGGGATGCAGGTGACTTTTACCCTGGCCATCCATTACAGCAACGCTGCTACAGGGACCGTTCTCCAGTATCTGATGCCCGCGGTCCTTTTGGGCTATTATCTCATCAAAGAACACCGGGCGCCGAGGCGGAGAGAAGTCATCGCCGTCATCCTTGCCGTCCTGGGCACGTTCTTCATTGCGACCCAGGGCAAAGGCGCTGTCCTGGCCGTTTCCCGGGAAGCCCTTTTCTGGGGCATTGCCAGCGCGTTCGGCATGGCCCTTTATACCGCATATGCGGCGGATCTGCTGAAGACATATTCGTGCTTTGTCGTCATTGGCTGGGGAAGCATCGGCAACGCACTGCTTCTCTTCATCCTGAACAGACCGACCCTGGCGGGGGCGGTCTGGGATCTCGATACGCTGGCGGCTTTTTCCGTCGTCATCATCTTCGGCACTCTGATCGCTTATTCAGTCTATCTGGAGAGCACAAAATACATCCCTGCTTCTGAAACAGGAGCGCTGGCCGCTTTTGAACCGCTTTCGGCGTATGCAGTTTCCATCCTTTTCATGGGCAATCACGTGGGACCGGCGGAAATGGCCGGTGCGGCCTGCATCATGACAATGGTCTGGATGCTGTCCAAAAAGAGCTGAAGCATGGCGGCGGGCGCTGCATGCTTCCTGCCGGATCTGTCCCTGCAGCGGCATGTGATACGATTTGGCAGGACCGTAGTATAATGGTAGCGAAAAGAGCTTCGAACAGGAGGAAGCAATATCATGAAAAAAGTAAAAAAACTGCTTCTGGCCGTGTTTGCCTGCCTTATGGCCGGGCAGACAGCGTTTGCCGCCGAGCATCTTGCCATTGTCAGCAAGGGATCCAAAGCAGGAGTCATCGATCCGCAGGGAACTGCCGTACTGCCTCTGGAATTCAGCAAGATCGAGATCCAGGGTGACAGCACGGCTCAAAAACCGGTCATCCTCGTTGAAAAAAAGGGAAAATACGGTATGTACGACCGGAACGGCAGGGAAATCCTTGCCCCTTCCCTGACGAAAGTCACTTCTTATAATGAAGGGTTCCTGGGAGCCCGGGATAAGGACGGATGGTCTTTTTATGATGCGCAGGGCCGCCGCCTGCCGGGATCTTATGATGCGGTCGCTTATTTCTCGGAAGGCTTGGCGGCTGTTAAAAAGGACGGCCGCTGGGGTTTCATCGATACGCAGGGGAAGGTCGTCATTCCGCTGCAGTACAAGGAAACCGGAGCCTTCAGCGAGGGATTGGCAGCTGCCCGTGTGGACAAGGACTGGCTCTATCTTAAAAAAGACGGTACGGCGCTCAGTGTGGGCAAAGCCAGGACGGCCGGCGAATTCCATTCCGGGACGGCCGTCATCGACAACAGCTGGCTCTTCAATACACAGGGACAGCGCTATGCCAAGCTGAAGAAATATGCCTATGTGGGCAATTTCGATGAGAATGGTCTCGCCCAGGTGGGTGTCAAAAGATCCCATCGCACCATTTTCGATTATATCTCCATCGGCTGGGGCTGGGGCGGCGACTGGGGTATCGGCGTGCCCGGCTGGGGCTGGGGCGGTATCGGCTGGTGGGGAGGCGGACACCACCATCACTGCCACGGCTGGGGCGGTGCCATTACCGTGGTCCCCGGCGCTGTCATCCGTCCGTCCTCCCTCTTTGTGGGAGCGATCAACAAGCAGGGACAGGAAGTCATCCCGACGGATTATCAGGCTGTTTCCGCCTTTGAAAATGGCCGCGCGCTCGTCGTCGACCGGGAAGGCCGCTGCGGCATGATCGACGTCAAAGGCCGGACCGTCGTGCCTGCAGCGTATGATCAGCTGGGCTTTTTCAATCACGGCCTTGCGCCTTTTGACTTTGACGGGCATTGGGGCTACATCAACGAACAGAACACTGTCGTCATCCCCAATCAGTTCAGCAGTGTCACACCTTTCTATGAGGATCATGCGGCCGTACAGGTCGGAGAGAAAGTCGCTCTGATCGACCGCAGCGGGCAATATGTGATGGAACCGAATGCCGCCTATGAAAAGATGGGTGTCCTTTATGCGGATCGTCTCTTTGTAAAGGATAAAAAGAGCGGGAAATATGGATATCTTGACGGAAATGGTAAAGTTGTCATTCCCATGCAGTACGATGATGCGGGAAATTTTGACTGAAATGAGCAAAACATACAATTCATTATTGACAATCTAAAATAATGATGCCATAATGTAACAGACCATTCAAATAAGCTTAGGCTGTTTCGGGAGCGAATCTGCGGGATCCATGAACTGAACCCTCGGGCATCTCCGGTTCGCGCCTGTGCCTTCGCCTCTGAATGTTTTCTGGTATGAGGTTATGGGGCTGCTGCTTTTGCGGCAGCCTTTTTTTGTCTCCTGAAAGGAAAGGGAGGTATCGATCTAAAAAAGTCAAAAAATCAAAAATAATTAGCACTCAACTATTGACAGTGATAATAACAAGTGCTATTATATAACCAGAACGAAGGAGAAGGATGGAGCCCCGGAAGGGACTCCGGACGAGCTCCTGAGTTCCAGATCCTGACCTTAAAGGCCGGTAATATATGATTGGAGGAATGACTTATGTTACTGCCTACTGTGTTACATGATTCTCTGTTTGATGATTTTATGGATGGTTTCGATGATATGTTTGAACATTCTCCTCTGTACGGCAAACATGCAAGAAACCTCATGAAGACTGATGTCCGTGACTGCAAGGATCATTATGAACTCGATATTGACCTGCCGGGCTTCAAGAAGGAAGATATCCATGCTGAACTGCAGGATGGTTATCTGACCATTTCCGCGGCGAAGGCAGTGGATAAGGATGAGAAGGATAAGCAGGGCCGTTATATCCGCCGCGAACGCAATTCCGGTCAGTGCGCCCGTGCCTTCTACGTGGGCGAGAATGTGACGGAACAGGACGTCAAAGCCAAGTATTCCGATGGTATCCTGCAGCTGTCCATCCCCAAGAAGGATGCACCTCAGGAGGAACCGAAGAAATATATCGCCATTGAAGGATGATGGCTGATTGAGCAGAGGGCTGTGGAGATCGAATCTCCACAGCCCTCTGCTTTTTTTTTTGGCCGCTCAAAGCGCCGCAGCAATGCGTGCAGCAGCGCTGCAGCTGAAAAGGGATTTTCAGGCTCTCCACCATTTCCGGATCTGGAAAAGGAGGCTCACGGGCAGGAGGCTTGTCCCCAGCCTGCACAGTGTGGCCAGGGCTCCCGGCGTGACGATGGTTTTGCTCCGGCAGGCTCCGTCGATGCCGAGACGGGCTGCTTCCCGTGCCGGCAGAGAGCCATGGAGGTTGGGCCGGCGGACGTCGCCCAGGGCCGGGATGAATCCTGTATCGCCGATCCAGTAGGGACAGAGGGCGGTGACACTGATGCCGCGGGGTTTCAGTTCCTCCGCCAGGGCCCGGGAAAAGCGCAGGAGCCCCGCTTTCGCGCCGCTGTAGACGGCCATACCCGGCAGGGGCAGGAGGCCTGCGACGGAGCAGACATTGAGGATGCGGGCACCCCGCTTCAGATACGGGAGGCAGAGTGCGCACATCCGGATGGGCGCGGCAAAATCCACATCCGCCATGCTGCCGGCCTGTGCCGCATCTTCCTTGCTGAAATCCCCGAGATAGCCGAAACCGGCATTATTGATGAGCCAGGCGATGTCCGGATGCTCCCGCTCGAGGATGGCCTGCCATACCCGGGGCCAGGCGGGATCTGCGAAATCGAGAGCAAAACACCGCACGCCGGAGCCTGCTTTTGTGCTGACCGCTTCCAGCCGGGCGGCACTGCGGCCGAGCAGCCAGAATTCCAGCTCCGGGGCCCGGTCCGCGAGGATTTCGCAGAAGGCCCTGCCCAGGCCGCCTGAAGCACCTGTGATGATGGCGATCCGTCTTTGCGTCATATCCTGTCTTCCTTTCCTGACGGCGCGGGATGTCCGGCCGTTTTTTCAGCCGGCCCTGCGGCGCCGCTGATTTTCAGTGTATTTCTCTTTGCCCCGGATTTTTTCTTAAACGTGCAGCCTTTCCGGGATCAGCCGCAGCCTTTATGGAACAAGCACCTCCGCCGGGTCCGGAGACTCTGCGGAGGTGCTTGTCAAAAAGGAAAATCCGGTGCGGGCTGCCCGGCATGCTGCAGCATCTGCCGCGCAGGACAGCGCCGTATTTTTATCAGAGCATGATTTCCTGCCGGATTTCATTGTCCCGGTTTTCACGGTGCGTCTTCTGCTTTGCCAGGGGCATGGTGCTTCCGCCCGTGCGGATGTTTTCCACAAAGAGGATCAGGCGGTTTGCCACATTGACATCGCTGACGCCGCTGTCAAAGTCCAGGCTCAAAAGGTTCATCTTCGGATACAGGGTCTTTACCTTTTTCTCAATGCCTTTGGCAATGATATGGTTGGCGATGCAGCCGAAAGGCTGGAGGCTGATGACATTGTAGATGCCGGATTTGGCAAAGCCCACCACTTCGGCCGGCAGGAGCCAGCCTTCGCCGAACTGGGCGGCCATATTGATGATTTCCTTGCCGTTGTTGGCCATCTCGTAGATGTCCTCGAAGGGTGTGTAGTACGGGAAGGCGGAGCAGATCTGGTTCACCTTGTCGATCTGCTTGACGATCTGCAGGTAGACGAAGTCGACCAGCAGGGTCGGCAGTTTATCACGCTTGAGGTTGAACTTGGAATTGGTCAGCCTGTTGACAAAGGCCTGCATGAAGAACGGCGTCATGAGCGGCGGCATGACCTCGATATGATGGTCCATGAGCCAGCCCGTGATGTTCTTGTGGGCAAAGGCATTGAACTTCAGGTAGATTTCGCCGACGATGCCCACTTTCGGCAGATTGACATTCGGCTTGGCTGCATCCGTGAATTCAGTGACAGCCTGGGCCAGGAGCTTCAGGAGACCTTTGGAACTGTTGGCTTCGATTTGTTTTTTGGCAAGTTCCAGATATTTGTCCCGCAGGGCGTCGGCTGCACCTGATTTCTTTTCCCGGACGCGGGTTGCGTTGTAGAGCTTGGCCAGAGCGTCGGAGAAGAGGATGGTCGTCACAGTGATCTTGCCGATCTTCAGCCAGTTGATCCGGAAGCCGGGCTGATCGTTCTTGATGCTGTCACTCGTTGCCACGGAAATGACGGGCACGTTCTTGAAGCCCGCGGCCACAAGGGCATGCTTGATCAGGCCGAAATAGTTCGAGGCACGGCACTGGCCGCCGGTCTGGCTGATGGCCACCGCGGTCTTGTTGACGTCGTATTTGCCCGAGCGCAGTGCTTCCAGGAAATCACCGACGACGAGCGTTGCCGGGTAGCAGACTTCATTGTTGGCGAACTTCAGGCCCAGATCCGCGGAAATGCCCGTGCTTTCGGGCAGGGTCTCCACGTGGTAGCCCAGGATCTTCATGACGGACGGGATCAGCGGCGACAGCGTGGGTGTGAAGTACGGCACCAGGATGGTGTAATCCTTCATGGATTTTTCGAACTTCGGCGTATCGATGAAAGGAACGACTTTATGGTTTTCCCGGTTGTTGTAACGGATGCTTTCCACGACGGAACGGACGCGGAGCTTCAGGGAACCGGTGTTGGCCACATCATCGATCTTCAGCAGTGTCAGGGCTTTGCCGTGACGCTGCAGCAGGGTGCGCACCTCGTCCTGCAGGAAGGCGTCAGGGCCGCAGCCGAATGATGTCATTTCCATGAAATGGATGCTGTTGTCCTGACGGGCCACCCAGTCCGCCGCCTTCAGGATGCGGTTGATGTAAGCCCACTGCTTGGTCAGGTACGTGTCGTTGATCTCGATCTGCGTGTTGTCGCGGACAATGTCCTCGTTGATGACATTGATGCCCATGGCGGCCACGGTATCGCTCAGCTTGTGCTGGACGAGCGGATCCGTATGGTAGGGACGGCCGGCGAGCAGGATCGTCAGCCTGCCGTTCTTCCGGCTGTCCTCGAGGATCTCGGCATTCTTTTTCTGGATCTTATCCCGGTATTCATCCATGGCGGCCAGTCCTGCCTTGATGGCCTTGTCCGCCGTGAAGCGGTCGAAACCGATGTAGTTCAGGTATTTGCGGAGCTGTTTTTTCAGCATGTTCCGGTCCTGGAAGTTGATTGGCGGCGAATCGACGGGGATATCCGTATTGGTCACGCTCTTGATGACGTCGGAATAGCCGGATACGACGGGGCAGTTATAGCTGTTCAGCTGGCGGGGATCATCCTGGCGTTCGTAGATGACGTAGGGCATGAAGATCCGGTTGACCCGTTTGCGGATGAGGTTCAGGATATGTCCGTGGACGAGCTTGGCCGGGAAGCAGATGTTGTCGCTCATGACGTCATGCAGGCCGGATTCGTACATCTTCAGCGTGGACGGATCGGACAGGACGACTTTCAGGCCGCAGGCCGTGAACAGTGCATGCCAGAAGGGATAATCCTCGTACATGTTGAGACAGCGGGGAATCCCGATGCTCCGCTCAGCCTCTTCATTGACCGGGCGGTTGAAGAGCAGGTCATATTTGTAATTGTAGATGTTCAGGCCCGGCTTCACCTTGTCCCCGTTGTTCGTGAAGAATTTTTCACACTTGTTGCCGGAGAAGTAGACACTGCCGTTGCGGAACTGATATTTCTGGATCAGGCAGTTGTTCTCGCAGCCATGGCACTGCAGCTGTGAATCCTGATGGGATGCCGTGTGGATCATATCGTCCAGCGTGACGCGTCCTTCCGCCTTCGTCTTGGCAAAGAGGGCGCAGCCGTAGGCTCCCATGATTTCGGGGATGTTGCTGCGGTGGACCTTGAGGCCCGTCAGGATCTCAAAGGCGCGGACGACAGCATCGTTTTTCATGGTCCCGCCCTGGAGTACGATCTCTGTGCCGAGCTCTTTCGTATTCCGCATCTTCAGGACCTTGTACAGGCAGTTGCGGACGACGGAGTAGGCCAGGCCGGCAGAGATATCGCCGTTGGTGACACCTTCACGCAGGCTCTGCTTCACTTTGGAGTTCATGAAGACCGTGCAGCGGGTCCCCAGGTCGCTTGGATGTTTGGCCGTGCAGGCCAGGGCGGCAAAATCGCTGATGCTGTAATTCAGCTCCTGGGCAAAGGTCTCCAGGAAGGTGCCGCAGCCGGAGGAACAGGATTCGTTGAGTTCCATGCGGTTGACGACGCCGTTGTCCACGAAGATGGCTTTCATGTCCTGTCCGCCGATATCAAGGATGAAGGAGACTTTGCTGTTGATTTTCCTGGCTGCCAGGTAGTGGGCAATCGTCTCGATGATGCCCGTATTCAGATTGAAGGCAGCTTTGATCAGGTCCTCGCCGTACCCTGTGGAACAGCTGCCGATGATGATCGGATTGGCCCCTGTTTCCAGACATTTGGCATAGAAGGCTTCAAAAGCTTCCTGGACGGCACCGATGGGGTTGCCGTTATTATGGGTGTAATAGGTAAAGAGGATCCGGTCCTCCTTGTCCGTGACGACAAGCTTCGTCGTCGTGGAGCCGGAATCAATCCCGATGTAGACCTCGTCCGTATCCGCAGTGAGCGGAGTCAGCGTGATCGTGTCGGCTTCTTTTTCCTTTTTCCAGGCTGCATATTCCTCGGGCGATTTGAAAATCGGAGGCATGACATCGTGCAGCTCGGTGGTCTGGGCCGGCGCCGAAGACAGTTTGTCCAGGACTTTGTCCAGACTGGTCGTCGGGGCATCCGCCGCACTCAGTGCCGTGCCGTAGGCCGGGATCAGATTGGCATTTTCCGGGACGATGAACTCGACGTACGGGATCTGCAGGGCATCCATCAGGGCCTTGCGGAGCTGGGGCATGAAAGTCAGCGGACCGCCGCAGAGCAGGATCTTCGGCCGGATCGTGCAGCCGTGGGACAGGGTCGTGATGACCTGGGCCGCGACAGCATGGAAAATGGAAGCGGCGATATCCTCGCGGCTCACGTTCTTGCTCAGCAGATTCTGGATATCCGTCTTGGCAAAGACCCCGCAGCGGGAAGCAATATAATGGATGGTTTTGGCTTTTTCGGCCAGACCGTTGAGTTCCTCCACGGGAATGCCCAGAAGGACTGCCATCTGATCCAGGAACGCACCCGTACCGCCGGCACAGTTTCCGTTCATGCGCAGATCACAGCTGCCGTCGGGACTGATGTAGACGATCTTTGCGTCTTCTCCGCCGATGTCGATGAGCGTGGCTGCTTCCGGATATTTTTCTTTGACGAATTTCGTGGCTGCGATGACTTCCTGTTCAAAGGCAAGCTTGAACTTTTCAGCCAGGCCCATGCCCACTGAACCCGTCACCTTGAGCTTTATGCTGGCTGCGCCGATTTGGGAACGCAGATGGGTGAGTTCCTCTTTCAGCACAGCCATGACGTTTGCCTGATGGCGCTTGTAACGGGAGAAGATCATGTTCTTCTTGTTGTCAAGCACCACGATTTTGGCTGTGGTTGAACCAATGTCCAAACCGATGTTGAACGTACTCATGACACACCTCTATTGAAATCTTGAATTTGACATATCATTATAACACACTCTGTTATGTCTGTACATACTGTACCTAAATAATATACATTTATCGAAAACTTGCTCGCTATGGGCCTCGGGAGCTGCTGCGGCCTTTTGGAAAGGGACGGGTTCTGCCCCCTTTTCGGACCTCCTGTTCCTCTCCCCGGGAAAATATGATAAAATGAAGAACTACCGTATAGGAACGCATGATTTCAGTTCTATATAAAGGATGGTTTCTTACATGGATGAGACTGCAGCAAAACCGGCTGAAACAAAAAACTTCCTGAAAGGGACGCTGATCCTGACAGTTTCCAGCATCGTCGTCAAAGTCATCGGGGCTCTGAACTGGGTGATCCTGTCGCGTATCATGGGCGGTGAAGGCATTGGCCTGTATCAGATGGGGTTCCCGATTTACCTGATGGCCATTACTGTGTCCTCGGCCGGCATCCCGGTGGCGATTTCCATCGTCACTGCGGAAAAAGTGGCCCGGGAGGATTACGGCGGGGCGCGCCGGGTCTTTCAGGTTTCTCTGCGGATGCTTTTTGTGACAGGGCTGGCGTTTTCCCTGGTCCTGCTTCTGGGGGCCGGGTGGCTCGTCAAGCTGCTGCCGGACCCGAGGGCCTATTATTCCATCATTGCCCTGGCACCGGCGGTATTCTTTGTTACGTTCCTGTCCAGCTTCCGCGGCTATTTCCAGGGCTGGCAGATCATGACGCCGACGGCCTGCTCGGAAATCACGGAGCAGCTCGTGCGTGTCGCGACGATGATCATTTTTTCCTATCTGCTCCTGCCTTACGGGCTGACGTACGCCGCGGCGGGTGCCAGCATGGGTGCCGGTGCCGGCGCGTTCTGCGGGCTCCTGGTCCTGCTGGGTTTCTACTGGCGGCTCAAGAAGAAATTCTTCCCTCCCGGAGCGGATACGGCACCCAAGGTCAGGGAACCGGCTCTGCGCATCATGAAGCGCCTCATCCTGCTGGCACTGCCCGTTTCCATGTCGAGCCTCATGCTGCCCATTGTCTCGAATCTGGATATGATGATCGTGCCCAAGCGACTCCTTGTTGCCGGCTATACAGTGCCTGAGGCTACGACCCTTTTCGGCTATCTGTCCGGCATGGCTGTCCCGCTCATCAATATGTCGACCATCCTGACAGCTGCTCTTTCCATCAGTCTGGTGCCGGCCATCAGTGAATCCCGGACACTGGGCGACAGGGAAGGCATCCGCGCCAAGGTCAGCACGGCCTTCACGGTGGCGTCGGTCATCACCATTCCCTGCAGCGTCGGTCTGCATCTCCTTGGCGGCCGCGTCGCTGCACTGATTTACAATGCGCCCGATGCGGGACCGGCCATTGCCACGATGAGCGGCGCGATTTTCCTGCTGGGGCTGCATCAGGTCAGTACCGGGATCCTGCAGGGCCTGGGCCGGACGAAGATCCCTGTCATCAATATGATCATTGCCGCCGCCATCAAGGTCTTCCTGAACTGGAACCTGACGGCCATCCCCGCGCTGGGGATCCGCGGGTCTTCCCTGGCTACGGTGGCCGATATCGGGATTGCGGCCATCCTGAACCTGATCTTCATCAGGAAATATACGAGCTTTACCTTTGAGAGCAGGCAGCTCCTCAAGACCCTGGCCTGTGCCATCGTCATGGGGGCGGCCGTGACGGGTGTCCTTTCCGTGGTTTCCCGCGGCGGGCTGGCACTGCTGCTTTCCATCGTCATCGCAGTGCCGGTGTATGTCTTTATGCTCCTGGCGCTGCGGACCCTGTCCGTGGAGGAGCTGCAGCAGATCCCCTTTGCGGGCCGCCGGCTCATCACCCTGGGGCGGAAGCTGGGATTCCTTAAAAAATGAGAGCGTCCTGCCATCTGCACGGGCTCCCCGGTTTGCCGGGGGTCCCGTGCTTTTTTGATGTGCCCGGCGCGGCTGCAACTGTGATATTTTTTCGACATTCCTTGAATTTTCTTCTGCCCTGTGTTATAAAAAGTCATTGGATTGACAGTTGTACACGGCTTCCGTGCCGTTTTGGAAAGAGGTTTTGAAAAAGTATGGATAAAGAAAAAATGAACGGCCGATGGCAGCGGTTCAGAGCGCTTTTGCCTTCACCGCGGCCGCTGCATGCCAGCATCAGCTGGCAGGACCGGGACGGGAACGCCCGCGGTTTTCGGATCGGCCCCCGTATGCTGGGCGTCCTGCTGGGCGGGTTTGCCCTGTGCCTCATGGCCCTGGCCGTCTGCAGCGGGCTTTTGCTGCGTGCTTACGAGCAGCAGCAGGAACTGCAGAATTACCGCGCTGATTATGGCGTCTATACGGAGCGGCTGGCCAAGCTCATGGATAACAACGAAAAACTGCAGCGGGAATTGTCCCAGGTAGTCCGCCTGGAAAATGCGGTTCGGGATAAGCTCAAGAAGGATGGCGTGCCCATTTCTGAACAGAATGTGGATGCCGAGTCCCAGCGCCTCGACCAGAGCGGCAAAGGCGGGCCCTCCACGGCGGATGCCCTGACCGTGCTGGAAGTCCAGGATGAGATCAACTGGAAACGGCTGGCCTATAAAAAGGAAAATCTGAGCAATATGCTCCTGGCGCTTTCGGCCACCGGAGACGGTACGTACGGCTGGCCTCTGGACGGAGGCGAGATCAGTTCCTTCTACGGGCTGCGGGCTGATCCTTTCGGCGGCGGAGCGGAGAACCATCCGGGTATCGATATCGCCGCTGATTACGGGACCCCTGTCAAAGCTTCCGCTGCCGGCGTAGTGCAGCAGGCTGGCTGGAACGGCGGTTACGGCCGTTTCGTCAGCATCGACCATGGCACGGGACTGACGACCTGCTATGGCCATATGAGCGCCATCGCCGTGGCCCCGGGACAGCAGGTCGCCCGCGGCCAGGTCATCGGCTATGTGGGCAGCAGCGGGTACAGTACGGGCCCGCATCTCCATTTTGAGATGCGCGAAGGGGGCGGGACCGTAAATCCCCTGCAGTATGCATCTCCGGCCAGACAGGCGCGCTGAGAGCTTTCTCCCGGAACCGCATCCGGCAGCGGTCCGCTGCCCGGATGGATCCGTCCGAAGAGGGTGTGAAAAGTGTTCCGGCATTTTTCATACCCTCTTCATTTTTATCTGTAAACAAACCTTTCAGCCGCCTGGAAAGGCATTCGATATTTTCGGCCGGCCCTGTTGGAGCGGGCGGCCGCATCTCAGTCCGCTGCCCGGTATGACACTGACTGTCCCTTTTGGCCGGCGGAACCGGTTCCTATGGTATAATGGGCTGAGGAATCCCAAAGGAGAAAAGCAGTATGATTTATGATCTTGCCATCGTTGGCGGCGGGCCTGCCGGCTGCAGTGCGGCCGTGACCGCGGCCAACCGCAATTTGAAGACGATTTTGTTCGATCCGGGCGATTTTGCTCCTGCCCTGCGGAAGAGCCGCAGCATCAAAAATTATCTCGGCTTCCCGGAAATTTCCGGGAAAGACCTGATGGAGGCTTTTGTGCGGCATATGGAACAGGCCGGGACGGAAGTGGTGACGGAGAAAATCCTGAATGTCATGGCCCTGAACGGCCATTTTTACCTGAGTACGCCCGGCTCGGTATATGAAGCTGGGACGGTGCTCCTTGCGGTGGGCGTTCCCCATTCCCGGGGCCTGGAAGGGGAAAAAGACCTGATTGGACAGGGTGTCAGCTACTGTGCGACCTGCGACGGCAACTTCTATCGGGGCCGTGCAGTGGGCGTCCTTTGCACAGTGCCGAGCCAGTGGCATGAAATCGAATTCCTGGCCGGACTCGCGTCGGATGTGACGGCCTGGATTTCCTTCGAGCCACCGGCCCGGATCCCGGCCAACGTGGCCATCCGGAGAGCGCTCCCCGGAGCTGTGGCCCGCCGGGGCAAACAGCTTGCCGTAACAGACGGGGACGGGATAAAATATGTGGATGGCCTGTTCATCCTTCGGGAAACGGATCCCGTGGCCCGGCTCATGCCGGAAATTGCCCTGGATGGCCGGTTCATCCGGACGGACCGGCAGCAGCGGACGTCGGTTCCCGGTGTCTTCGCGGCCGGCGACTGCACGGGAGAACCCTGGCAGATCAATAAGGCGGCCGGAGAAGGGCAGGTGGCTGTTTTCGGGGCGGCGGCCTTTCTGCGGGAACAGAAGCCATGAAGAGACTGATCTTCATCGGGCTGGCGTTCTGCCTCATTGCAGCTTTTTCCGGCTGCAGCAGTACGACACGGGCTACGGAGAGCCCTCAGAAGGAAGCCGGCACGGAGCTTGTCCCTTCCGTCAGTTCCCGGCGGGAGACCACGACATTGTCTTCCGGCGAGCAGCAGCAGGGCGCCCGCATCGAGTTCGTGACGCGGGAACATAAAATGGAAAGGGTGATCTTCTCCGGCGGGTACCTGTACCGTCTGCCCGAAATTTCGCCGGAGACGCTGGTCCGGGAAGTGCCGGCCGGCAGCCAGGGCATGATTTACGGCAAGCGGGAAATCAACGGAAGGCAGTGGGCCAAAGTGACGACCCGCGACGGTCTGACAGGCTGGTATACAGTTCCCGACAGCGCGGAAAAAGCTGCTGACGGATCCGGCGAGGGAGCGGCAGGTCTCGAGGAGACGGACAAGGTATACCGCAGTACGTATCCGCAGGTCGCGGGCGGCGTGCCGCCGGAAGTCCAGAACCGGATCAATGCCGCCCTGAACGAGTATCTGGAAGCCTATCGCTTTGTAACGGGTCCCGTGGGCAGCAATCTGACCTGCCGCGTGACATACAACCGGAAGAACCTGCTGAGCCTTGTTTTTTCCGGCCCGCCCATCTATTTCCGTTCCTATCCCGTATCCGTGATCAACGATTCCGCAGCCTGGGACAGGCTGCGGCGCTATATGTTCCTTTCCCCGCTCTGGGGCGGGTCCGATCCGGATCTTATGACAGCGGCCGTGACGGATATCCAGTACGGCATGGTCTTTGATCTGCGGACGGGACAGCGTCTTTCGACAGCGGATTTCATCGGCTCCGGACAGGATGGGACGGTCCGGCAGATGCTGGCGACCCTGGGAGATACGGCGGAGCTGGACCCGGAGAATTTCTATGTCGATGAAAAAGGGCAGCTCTTCCTCCTGGCTTCGCGGCAGGAACCGGAACCGGGGCGTGTCCCGCTGGATCTGTCCGCCCTTGTGGACAGGAATTATTGAGTGCTGCCGGATTACAAGAAAAGAAGAGGTGTACTATGAACAGAAAGGTTAAATTTACAACGACCCTGGGCGATTTTACGGCGGAACTTTTTGAGGACAAGGCGCCGAAGACGGCCGGCAATTTCATCGCTCTGGTGGAAAAGGGGTTTTATGACGGGATCATCTTCCACCGTGTCATCGATGATTTCATGATCCAGGGCGGAGATCCGACGGGAACGGGTATGGGCGGTCCGGGGTACGAGATCGACGATGAATTCGGCCCCGGCCTGCGGCACGATTCGGAAGGCATCCTTTCCATGGCCAATGCCGGTCCGAATACGGGCGGCAGCCAGTTCTTCATCACCCTTGTCCCCACTCCCTGGCTGGACGGGCACCATGCCATTTTCGGCAGGATCACGGAAGGCATGGATGTGGTGCATAAGATCGGTTCCACGCCGACCGATTATGCGGACCGTCCCCTTAAAGATGTCGTCATGACCCGGGTGGAAATCGTTAAATAAATGACGGCCTATGTCTATATGATCCGCTGTGCCAACGGACATCTGTACACGGGCTGGACGAATGACCTGGCGGCCCGCCTGGAAGCGCACCGGTCAGGCCGCGGTGCCCGGTATACCCGCAGCTTCAGGGCGGTCAGCCTGGTCTACTATGAGACGGTGGCGGACAGGAGCGAGGCCCTGCGGCGGGAGTATGCCATCAAGCATCTGAGCAAGGCGGAAAAAGAGGCCATGGTGGTCCGTTTCCAGAGCGCACCGGCGCCGAAAAGCGAATGCTGATGGCGAAAAATTACAGTTTGACATATCCTTTCCTGTCAAATATCGCGGAAAGGATATGTTTATTTCCAAGTGGCCTTCTGCCGGCGGACAGTGTATCCTTGTGTGATCATAAAGGGAATAAAAATGTACACAATCCGACGGCCCGGCAAATCCTCCGATTCCACAATCTGCTTGTAAAAGGTCCGGGGATATGCTACAATAGGCGACAGAAAAAGCGGACTTAATGAATGTTCAACGTAAGTATGACATACGTTTTGTGTGGCTTTTCGCAATATTTTTTAGGAGGCCAAGTGAAGATGACTGGCAAAGTAAAATGGTTTAATGCTGAAAAGGGTTATGGTTTTATTGAACGTGAGGACGGCGGCGACGTGTTTGTTCATTTCTCCGCAATCCAGGGCGAAGGCTTCAAGACCTTGGAAGAAGGCCAGGCTGTTGAATTCGACGTTGTCGAAGGCAACCGCGGTGAACAAGCTGCAAACGTTGTGAAGCTGTAAGATATATACGTATCTGAAGGAACAACGAAGAAAAAGGACTGTCGCAGTGGCGGCAGCCCTTTTTTTCATATCCGGAGACGGAAGCGTGCAGGCGGTGGCCCTGAGAGGCGGGAGGAAGCAGTGAATTCATACGGAATGGATGGACGGACGGGAATTATTTCGGGAGGGACTTCCGGGATCGGACTTGCGGCAGCAGCGCTGCTGACGGCGGACGGAGCCAATGTGTTCCTGATCGGCCGCAGCGCGGAAAGAGGCAGCAAAGCAGCCGCCGCGCTCCGGGATGCGCCGGGCCGGGCGGTCTATATCCAGGCAGATCTCAGCAGTGCGGCAGGCTGCCATGCTGCTGCCGAAGCCGTACGCCATGCTGCCGGGCAGATCGATTTCCTCGTGAACAGTGCAGGTCTGTACCGGGAACAGAGTATCGACAATCTCAGTGAAAAGGATTATGATGAAGAAATGGACACAAATGTGAAAAGTACAATATTTCTGACGAAATATTGCCTGGCTTTTTTCAGCAGCCGTCAGCCTGCCATCGTCAACATCGCTTCCGATGCGGCGCTGGAGGGAAATTACGGCTGTGCCGTGTACGCCGCGGCCAAGGGCGCTGTGGCTGCCTTTACCCGGGCGGCAGCGCTGGATCTGGCGCCGCGCATCCGTGTGAACTGTGTCTGCCCCGGGGATGTCGACACGCCCCTTGTGGCAAGGCAGCTCCGGGAAGGCGGCTATACGCGGGAAGAGATGGCATCCGTCTATCCTCTGGGCCGCATTGGCAGGCCGGAGGAAATCGCCCATGTCATCTGTTCCGTCCTGTCCCCGGTCAATGGTTTCATGACGGGGGCGGTCCTGCCGGTGGACGGCGGTCTCACGGCAAAATAAAGCTCCCTGCCGGACTGTCCCGGAAAGCAGATGCTGCGGTGAAGTGCGGTGAAGCCTGCTGGAAAAAGCCCCTCGACCCGTTTTCCAACCAATCCCAGGAGGAGATGCATCCATGACCAAACTCACTCGTTCGCAGTCCATCTTTGTCGGTTCCATGCTCTTTGGCATGCTGTTCGGTGCGGGGAACCTCATCTTTCCCGTCCATATGGGCCAGCTGGCGGGATCCCATTTCTGGCCCGCCAACTGGGGTTTCATCTCTACGGGCGTCTTCATGCCCGTCATCGCGCTCATCGCGGTCGGCATTTCCGGCGCGGACAGCGTACAGCAGCTGGCCGATCGGGTCCATCCCGTATATTCCAGGATTTTTACACTCCTGCTTTATCTGACCATCGGCCCCTGTTTTGCCCTGCCCAGGACAGCTTCCGTATCTTTTCAGGTGGGGGTGGCCCCTTTTGTGTCGCCTGAAAACGCCGCGCTGGTCATGGGGATCTTTACGGCTGTCTTTATGCTGCTGGCACTCCTTATGGCACTGCGGCCGTCCCGTCTGGTCGATTATATCGGCAAGTTCCTCAACCCGGCGTTCCTGATTTTTTTATCCATCCTGGTCCTGGTGGCCCTTCTGCATCCGATGGGGGATTTTTCGCGGGACGTGCCCCAGGGTGCCTATGCGGCAGCACCCTATCTGACGGGCTTTAAAGAAGGCTATAACACGATGGATGTGCTGGCAGTCATTGCTTTCGCTGTTGTCGTCATCCAGAGCATCCGGCGCTTCGGTGTGGAGGACCGTGTGGCCATGGCCCGGGACATATTCCGCGTCGGACTCATCGTGATGGCCCTCATGACCGTCATCTACACGGCCATTACCTGGCTTGGCGCGGCAAGCATGGGGCAGCTGGCTGTTGCGGAAAACGGCGGCATCGCCCTGGCGGAAATCGCGCAGTATTATTTCGGGCCTCTGGGCGTGCTCCTGCAGGCTGTCATCGTGACCCTGGCCTGCCTCAAGACGGCCGTCGGCCTTGTAAGTTCCTGTTCGGAGGCTTTTGCAGAAGCCTTTCCGCACAGTTTCGGCTATACGAAGTACTGTTTTGTCATGGCCGGGGTCTCCTTCCTGATCGCCAATGCGGGCCTTACGCAGATCATCCGCCTGGCAGTCCCCGTCCTGATGTTCATCTACCCGCTGGCCATTGCACTCATATTTTCCACCTATGCGGCGTACTTTTTCCGGAATGACCGCCGGCTCTATTACTGGCCTGCGGCTCTGACCTGCCTGGCTGCGCTGGGGGATGCGGTGAGCGTCCTGCCCGAAGGGATCCGGCAGTCCGCACCGGCTGGTGCTATCCTGCAGGTCCACAGCTTCCTGCCTCTGTCAGAGTTCGGCATGGCCTGGGTCCTGCCGGTGGTACTTGGTCTTGTGATTGCCCTGGTCCTGATAAGGCTCACCGGCACAAGGCCGCTGAGCCGGGAAAACTGAACGGACGGGAGGATTGTGGCGGCCGCTGTCCCGGGGGCAGCGGGAGACGGTGCGGATAAAAAACACAGCAAAGAGGCTGGAAAGAAGAGGATTTCTCTTCTTTCCAGCCTCTTTGCTGTAAATGGAGCGGATTTTGCGTCCGCCTGTCACCAGCGGCAGCCTCCCCCGTAATGACCTCTGTATCCACGGGGGCCGCGGCAGCCTCCTCCCTGATACGCACTGCCGGAGCCGTCGCGCCAGCAGGTGCTGCCATCACCGTAAGGACCGTCACAGTAGGCGGGGTCCTGCTGCGAAGCCGCAGCGGAATCATCCGCAGCCATTGCGGTCCCGGCTATGCCTGACAGGATAAAAAGGACAGCGGCCAGCGCTGCAAATGCCTTTTTCATGGATATTCCTCCTTTATCCGGATGGGATGCCGGGTACATTCCTTTTCCTGTCTGTATTATATCAGAAAAATACGTGATAGGGAATGAGGGTATGTAAAAGTCACAAAATGGACAAACAAGAAAAACATACTTATCAGATGGGAATGAAAGAAAAAAGACACAAAACAGGGTCGACAGGATACCGATACCTGGTATATAAATGAAATCCTCGTCCGGTTTCTCACGCTTCCGGTACAGCCGGGCCGGAAAGGTCTGCCGCGGTTTTGCCGGGGACGTAGGACGGGGTGCCCGCACTAGGCAGCAGCTTCGGTCCGAAGGCTTAGTGTAAAATAGTTCTCGGTGGAATGAATAATCCCTTATAAAGTTGCAAAAAGAAAGACCTTCATCTTAAAATAGTTTTAGCTACAAAACTTTAAAAAGAGAGAAGGTCTTCCTTAACTATGATTTAAGCAAAATTTTTTGGTTTAATAAAGGATTGTCAGGATTTTTTAACTCTGGAACAGGAACTCATGTGCCTTGTGGCAGCCGAAGTCTGCCGTCAATATGCCAAAATTCTCGAAGCTATTGACGCTGAGCTGGTAATGGAGCTGAAACGCAGGCGTCTCTTTTAAAATGCGGCAGAATACGGTATAATACTTTTATATATGGTTTTCAATTTCAATCAGAGGAGGGCTGATCCCATGAAAAAAATAATTGCAGCAGCTGTCGCAGCCGGGCTTCTGCCTGTCTGCCTTGCCGGAGCATCTCCGCTTGCCGAGATTGCAGCCGGAAAAGCTCAGATCGATGCGAACGTGACACTTGGTTCTTCCATCAAGGGGAAACGTGATGGCCATACCGTCGATTTCGATGGTGATACACGGTATCGGGCAGGGGCTACCGTAGGTATCGGGGACCATCTCGGCCTTGACTATACGTATGCAGCGCACGAGGGAGACGACAATGCTTCCGTGCAGTCCCATCAGCTGAACCTGATCTATCAGTTCAACCCGTATCTGTATGGGTACGGCGGTTACGTCCGCAACCGTGCAAAGCACCATTCTTATGAAGACAATACGAATGGTTTCCAGGTCGGCGCCATCGGACGGCTGCCCCTGACGGACCGTCTCACGGGCTGGGGCAAGGTCGGTTACGGCAATACCATCACCCAGTATGAAGTGGGTATGGGCTATGCCTTTACGGACAGCTGGGAAGCCAATGTATCCTATAATGACAGCAAGTACCGTGATTTCAGCGGGGATACGGATGTGAAGACCCACGGTGTCAATGTGGGAGTTTCCTATAAGTTCTGAGAAGCTGAAAACGACGGAGGACCCTTCTGTACGGGCCGGGATCCCGGCCCGTACAGAAGGGCCTTTTTATGATCTCCAGGTCAGACCGCCGGGACTTTTCCCGGTGGTTTCTTGCTGTGCGCCCGTCCCTGCTGCCATAAAGGCGGAGGCTGTGCTAGGGGTGCCCGCAGGATCCCGGCAGCTGTCAGGGAACAAAAAAACTGTGGAGGATGCCTGCGCATCCTCCACAGTTTTCTTTTTAAAGAATGGTGCGATTGGCGCGAGTCGAACGCGCGACCCTCTGCTTAGGAGGCAGATGCTCTATCCAACTGAGCTACAACCGCATAACAAAGTTATTATAGCAGATAATTCCCGCAGTGACAAAGGTAAAAATCACAGCGGAAGGAAAAGAGACTGGTTCTCCTTTGTCATGTCCGCGCCGGACAGGTCATTTTTTCGCTGCCGGCGTCAGGGTCTGCGTAATTTTTGCTTTCCACACGGCATCAAAGATCCTGGCAAGGGGTGTATCCGGCTGGATGACAGTCCATTCTTCTTCCTTCGCGCGCCAGCGGTCCGTAATGGTATTGTCCGCTTTCATGGAAAGCCTCATGATGGGTGCCATCCGGTGATCCGGCATGAAGAGTGCCAGTGTCAGCTGATAGGTTTTGTCGGGCCGCGTTTCGCGGTAGCCTGCCACACGGCCTTCGCCGCGCTGCATGATGGCGGCATAATCCAGTTCCCAGGTGTGCCCGGCTTCTTCGGTCGTGACGAGATGCCAGTCAGAATCATAATCCACGGCGGCAGCGGCCTGCGGCGTTTCAGCGCCTGCCGGCTGCGGCAGGAAAAGCAGTGCACAGGCTGCGAGTGCAAGTACCCATTTTTTAAACATGATTTTCTCCTTTTTGATTCCATGATGCAGGAGGATCCGCGTTTCCTGCAGACTGCCGGATATGCCGGTCCTGCCGGCCGTATCCGGATACGCTTATTATACCAGATGGAGCCCCGGCCCGCTTTCTTTTTCCCGGATCCTGTATGGTATAATACAACAAGGAGTATGCTGCAAAGGAGCGCTGATCATGAAGAATACGCGGGAAAAAGAATTGAAGCTGCTGTCCGCACCGCGCGTCAGGAGCCGGTTCTTCAGCCTGCCGGCAGTCAGGGAAAGGATCATTGCCGGCAGCCGTCACACGCTGCGGCTCGAAAATGTCTATTATGATACGCCGGACCGGCGCCTGGCCGGTGCCGGTCTTGCCTACCGGATCCGCTGCACGGACGGGAAGGCCTGGGAATGCACGGTCAAGACCCGGGGAAAGACCGTGGGCGGCTTTACGGACCGGGGTGAATATACGCTGCCGCTCCCGTCAGCGGAACCGGTTTTTTCCGGATTCAGTGAAGCGGTGGATGCCCGGCTGCAGGAAATCGTCCGCAGGGGTGCGCCCCAGCCCTTCTGCAAGGTCGTCTTTACACGCCGTCTGGCCCTTCTCCAGCTGAATCGGCAGACCGTTGCCGAAGCGTCCGTCGATGAAGGGAGCATCGAGGCCGGCAGCCGGACTGCACCCATCGGGGAAATCGAACTGGAACTCAAAAAAGGCTCGGGAAACGATCTGCTGCGTTTTGCGGCGGACCTGGCGGAAACGGTGCCGCTTTATCCGGAAAAACGAAGCAAGCTGAAACGGGCCCTCGACCTTTGCGGGCGGGGACCTTCCGAGGCGGAGACAGACCTTGTGGTACCGGGGACGGAAGATGCTTTTTCAGCCTGGCGGCAAATCGCCCTGGAACACATCGACAGCGCTTTTTCAGAAGTCACGCAGTGCTGGCAGGATGAGCAGTACCGCTGCGCAGGCCTTGCCGACGCACTGGAAGAAGTGGCAGCCCTCTGGGAGTGGGGCCGGCCCCTGCTTTCACAAAGAGCGTATGCGGAGGGCAGGAACCTCCTTGCGGCAGCACTGCCCGTCCTGCAGCCGCTCCGCGAGCCGGAGGAGGGAATCCGCCTCCTCAGGAAGCTGAGCCGGGACTTTGCGGCCCGGGCGCTGACGGAAGCCTGGCAGAAAGCCTCCCGGAAAGAAATGGAAGCACTGCGGCTCGCCCTTTCCAGGGGGGGACTGGCAGCGGCACTCTGGAGACTTTGGGTATTGTCGGGGTCGCGCGGCAGGCAGCAGGACCGCGTCCTGACGGCGGAGGAGTTTGCGGCGGAAGCACTGGCCCGGAATGACACCGCTTTTGCCGCAGCGGATACACTGCCCCGGATTTCCGCACCGCGTCTCCGGGGGGAAATGATTTTCCTGGAACATCTCGAGAAGCAGCCGGCGGAACGTTTTTGCCGGCGCGCCCGCAAATATTTAAAGGAAGTCTCCCGCTGGGAATGCATCCGGGGGCTCTGCAGCAAAGCCCAGGAGCTGAGCCGGAAGGAGAAGGGCCGGGCTGCCGGCAGCGAGGCCCTCGTCTTTAAAGGATATCTTTTATTTGTCTGCGGACAGGTCCGCCGCAAGGTCCTGAAACAGGGCGAGAAATTACAGAAAGAAAAAAGTCAAAAAAACAAAAATAATATTTGACATTTTGACTTTTGGAGGGTACAATAAAACCCGGGAAGTGAAAAGAGACTTCCCGGGTATTTCATTGCAGAGGAAATTCCAGCGGCTCCCGGCTGCTGCTTCCCGGATGCGCGGCCAGTCAGGCGCGTGCCAGGAAAGTGACAGCTGTAATGATCAGGAGCACGCCAAGAAGGATGATGATGGCCTGGAGCTTCCAGCTGAAGCGGCGGAGGATGACCTCCGTATTGAACAGACCGTAGATGCGCTCGAGCACGCGGAGCTTCGTGCTGATGTTCTCACGCCAGACATCGGCGTGGAGCAGCTCCATGAAGCGGGCGTAGACCCGGGCGTTGAAGACATCTTCTGTGACCTGGAGAGCGTTGTCCACATTGCTTGTGAGTACGCTCATGTCAGCCATGACTTCCATCAGGTCCGTCCGGATCTGACGGAATGCCCTGAGACGGCTCGGTCCGTCCGGACTGCCGGCTTCATCGATGTCATCATACGTCCGCTCGATGGCCTGGCGCAGGGCGTCGTCGTAGTACCTCAGTTCCAGGAACTGGGCATTGGCGAACTCGAGCAGATCCGGCAGATCCATGCTGCCGGTGCTGTCGTAGAGCAAAGCCGTGTCCCAGGTCAGGTAGATGACGTCGCCCGTGCTGTAGGAGAAATGATTGGCCATGACATCCTTCCGGGTCTCTTCGCTGAGCGGGGTCCTGTCCTTCATCATGATGGGCGGGTAATCCCAGTCAGGGAGGGGGTCGCGGAAGTAGTAGACGACGAAATCCTCGTCGAAGTCAGAAATCCGCATCCTCGTACAGGCTGGCCGGATGGTGTCGGTCACCGCTTTGATATATTCCCGGACAGTATCTTCGGGAAGCGTATCGACAGCGATGGCAAGATCCGTGAATTCACTTTCCGTGATCGTCTCGGGCAGCTCGATATGGAAAATGAGGCTTACGACCCCGATATCGTAGATACGGGCATTGATGGTTGCTGTGTATTCTTTCCCGGCAAATGTCATGTCGTGGGTCCCCAGTTCCACGAGCACCGGGGGATTCTTGATGGAAATGGATTCGGGCGCGCTTTTATCGAAGCGCAGGCGCGACGCAATCTTGTTGCGGGCCGCCCAGATTGCTTCCACCATCTTGAGGTTGATTTCATCAGCCACATCGAACAGGTGGTACAGGATAATGGACGAATGCATAAAAGCCTCCTTTGCTGGCAGACAGGTATACAATACCTGCTGACCTAATTCGACAGGGAGGCCGGGATTTCCTTTAATTACTGAAGACAAACAACAGGAAGACCTTTTCAGGAGGTGTTTGTGATGCAAGTAGAACGTTACAGTGAAGAAGTCAAAAGCCTGATGGAGGCTGCTCAGCAGCAGGCCATCATGAATTACAACCAGCAGGTCGGCTGCCTGCATCTTCTGGCAGCCATGAACAGCGAGCCGGACAACTTTCTTCATTTTGTCCTGAAGAATGTCCATGCGGATGAGAACCAGTTCAGCCGGGATCTGGACCATGCCCTGAAAGAGATCCCTTCCGTCAAGGGAACGGACCAGCTGAGCCTGACCACGGGCCTTGCCAGGGCTTTTGCACTGGCGGAGAAGGCCGCCGGCCAGAACCAGATCTCCGGGGCACATCTGCTGGCGGCCCTCTGTGAGGATGGCGACAGCGAAGCCGTGTCCCTGTGCCGGAAGTACGGGATCACCCGTTCGGCGATCCGCGGTCTCGTGGACCGCTACCAGGGCGGCCAGGATGCGGAACAGAACAAGAAGACCCTGGAAAAGTACGGGCAGGATCTGACACTTAAAGCCCGCAAGGGCGCACTGGATCCGGTCATCGGCCGTGATGACGAGATCCGCCGCACGATCGAGATCCTTTCCCGCCGGAAGAAGAACAACCCTGTCCTGATCGGTGAGCCGGGCGTCGGCAAGACTGCTATCGTCGAAGGGCTGGCCCGCCGGATCGTGGCAGGCGACGTGCCGGAATCCCTGAAGAACAAGACCCTCTATGCGCTTGATCTGGCTTCGCTTGTAGCCGGAGCCAAATACCGGGGCGAATTCGAGGAAAGACTGAAGAAAGTCCTGAAGATCGTCTCTGACTCGGCCGGGCAGATCATCATGTTCATCGATGAACTGCATACTGTGGTCGGAGCCGGGGCTTCAGAAGGCTCCATGGATGCCGGCAACATCCTGAAGCCGATGCTGGCCCGCGGGGAACTGCGCTGCATCGGTGCGACGACCATCAACGAGTACCGCAAATATATCGAAAAAGACAGTGCCCTGGAGCGCCGCTTCCAGCCCGTTCTCGTCAAGGAACCGAGTGTGGAGGACACGATCTCGATCCTGAGAGGCCTGAAGGAACGGTATGAAGTGCATCATGGCGTCCGCATCAAGGATTCGGCCCTTGTCGCTGCCGCAACGCTGTCCAACCGGTATATCAGCGAACGTTTCCTGCCGGACAAGGCCATCGACCTCGTCGATGAAGCCGCTGCCCGGCTCCGGACGGAAATCGACTCCATGCCCACGGAACTGGATGAAAGCCGCCGCCGGATGCTGCAGCTGCAGATCGAGGAACAGGCACTGTCCAAGGAAGAGGACAAGCAGTCCGCTGACAGGCTGGAGAAGATCAAAGAAGAACTGGCCAAGATGAAGAGCGAGAACGACGCACTGATGGCCCGCTGGGAGAAAGAAAAGGCGGGCATCGCCAAAGTGCGCCAGGTCAAGAAGGAAATCGACCAGGTCAAGAAGGAGATGGAGCAGGCCGAGCATGACTATGACCTGAACAAGCTGGCTGAACTCAAGTATGGCCGCCTGCCGGCCCTGCAGAAGGAACTGTCCAGACTGGAGAATGAGGAACATTCCGAGAACCGCCTGCTCAAGGAGGAAGTCGACGAGGACGATATCGCCAAGGTCGTCAGTACCTGGACGGGTATCCCCGTGAACCGCCTGATGGAAGGCGAGAAGAAGAAACTGGCTCATCTGGATGAGATCCTCCACAGACGTGTCATTGGTCAGGATGAGGCGGTCAAAGCCGTGTCCGAAGCCGTCGTCCGTGCCCGTGCGGGCATCAAGGATCCGAACAAGCCAATCGGCTCCTTCATCTTCCTCGGACCCACGGGTGTCGGCAAGACGGAACTTGCCAAGGCACTGGCAGAAGTGCTCTTCAACAGTGAAAAGAGCATCATCCGTATCGATATGAGCGAGTATATGGAGAAACATACCGTAGCCCGCCTGATCGGTGCGCCTCCCGGATACGTCGGGTATGAAGAGGGCGGCCAGCTCACGGAAGCCGTCCGCCGCCATCCGTATTCGGTCATCCTCTTCGATGAAATCGAGAAGGCCCATCCGGATATCTTCAATGTCCTGCTGCAGGTCCTCGATGACGGCCGCCTGACCGATGGCCAGGGCCGCAGCGTGGACTTCAAGAATACCCTGATCATCATGACGAGCAACCTGGGGTCCCGTGAGATCATGGAGCACAACGGGCAGCTCAGCCAGGAGGAAGTCCGCCGCCTGCTGATCAATTCGTCCTTCCGTCCGGAATTCCTGAACCGTGTCGATGATATCGTCGTCTTCAAGCCGCTGGGCGAAGCTCAGATCCGGAGCATCGTAAAGCTCATCCTGAAGCAGCTCGGCGACAGGCTCCAGAACCAGATGGAACTGACCCTTACGGCCAGCGATGAAGCTGTGGACTACCTGGCCCGGACCGGATTCGACCCGGCCTTCGGCGCCCGTCCGCTGAAACGGCTCATTGTCCACACCGTCGAGACCGTGGTCAGCCAGAAGATCGTCCAGGGCGATATCCAGAGCGGCGACACGCTGGAGATCATCCTGAAGGACGGCAAAGTCGATGTCGTGAAGAAGGAAGCAAAGTAACCCTGCTCCGGCAGGTCTTGAAAAACCGCACATTTCCCTGTCCGCAGGCTGCCCTGCCCGCGGACGGGGCTTTTTTTTGCGCCGGAGAGGGACCGCTGACAGCCGAATTGCATTGAAAGAATTTCCCATCCGTTGTAAAATAAAAAGACTACAGATGAAAATTCCCAAGGAGGATCCCCATGAAGAAGATACTGGCTGTACTCACCCTTTTTGTCTGCCTCTTTGCCATGCCGTTCACGGCGGGCGCGGAGCGGCAGGGCCAGAAGGTGAAGGGCTATGCGTTCAACAAGACAAAAGTGGTCTATCTGAAAAGTCTCGTAAAGAAAGACAGTGATTTCTTTACGGCCAACCCGGGCCTGACCCGCGAGGATGACGCGGTCCGCCTGACCTATCTGAACCTGAAGAAATCTTTCCGCGGGGAGAGCGTGGACGTCTATAACAATCCGGTCATGCTCCCTGACAAGTATCTCCGCCGCACCGTGACCATGCAGGTCATCGTGAACTATGCGGCGACCGCGCCGCTGACGGGGGAAGAAGCAGCCAGAGCTGCAAAGGACAAGCGGGAGCCTGTGGAATCCCTCGTGTCGCTGACATTCTTCGTGACAAAGAATGGCGAAGCCATCTATCAGATGGTGGATTCGCGCAGAAGCAGCAAAAAGGATGTCAATGCGCTGATCAAGGAAATAACCGATCAGGTTGCTGACGAACTGACTTCCAAAAGCATGAAGCTGGAAGGTGTTTTGTGAGAGCTGACCAGACCACCCCTGCGGCCCGTTGACCGTCGGGGTGGTTTTCGTATGCGGGGGCCCGCAGCCGGCACTGACCGGGCATCCCGTTTTTTGACGGAACTTCTGTCCATGGATTATAATCTGAGTAAGATGGAAGGCGGGGCGGAGAAAGCCCCTGCAAGGAGGAAATACCATGCCGATCCCACTGGTCGTGTGGGCAGCTGCCGGTGTCGGAGCTGCCGGATTGAAATTGTATCTGAACCTCAACAGTCCTGAAGCTGTTGTAAAAGGGGCTACGGACCGATACAATGAAGAACGTTTCAAGTATTATAAACGGATGCAGAAACTCCTGCCCCTCGTGGAGGAGCTCGGCCGGGCCAAGCTGACGACCTGGATGGGGTATGAACGTGCTTTCAACGTGCTGGACAAGGTGGAGAACCTGCCCGATCATTTCACTTATAAAAGCCATAAGAACCTGCACATGCTGCCCCAGGATCTGCGCAAGCTGCGGAAAGTCGTCGAAGTCGTGAAGCGGATCTACAGCGAACACCTGGATCAGGAAGGGACGGGACTGTTGACCATCCTGGCACTGCAGGGCGGCGCGGCCAGCGACTACAGTCAGACTGCCATGGAAGAAGGAGAATCGCGGCTCATCATGGAGCAGATCATGGAGCAGCCCCTTTTTACGACGGAAGTCGGTCCCATCGATGAAGAACAGGTCCTGACGGCGGTGATGAATTTCCCGGAAGTCCTTCCCGAAGGATACTTCAAGGGAAAACACGGCAAGAAGATCAGCCGCTCCGCCGCAGCCCGGTACAAACAGAAGACGGACCGCCAGTCCCTGCTCCTGGCAGATGCCGAGGGCCGGGCCGAACGGCTGCAGAATGTGGTCAGCCATGTCCTGGGGTACCTCAAACCCCTGCGGGCACAGCAGCTTGAACAGATCGAGTTCCTGGAAAAGCTGCTTGAGACGAAGCAGGATTACGAGACATTCACACTGGAAGAAAAAGACCGCCTGAACTGTATGGTAGCCATCGGATTTGTCCTGCGTGAACTGACACGGCGGGATATTGTCATTAAAAACGGCAGCATGGCGGTGATCAATACGGCCGGCCTGAGGGAAGTCTATGCCAAGGCCCAGGACCTGATGCCGCAGGAAGCGCTGCCGTTCCAGGGATAAGCAATCTGGTAATATGTCAAGTTAAAAAATGAGGTGATTTCTATAAAAATTCTTAAAAAAGGGCGCACTTAACAAAACGTTTCTCTCAGAAATTTTAAAAGAAACGTGTGTTTGGAAACATTA
>Ga0256406_1000297_pt1 | contig 94063 bp, 77 predicted proteins | sample RumenRJG_03DNA_FD_185986 | JGI IMG/M metagenome (GOLD analysis project Ga0256406, IMG submission 185986) | Bovine rumen microbial communities from Lethbridge, Alberta, Canada - RJG_03 | ecosystem: Host-associated > Mammals > Digestive system > Stomach > Rumen | place: Canada: Alberta | collected...
AAAAATTTAAACGAATTAATTAAAATATTTGAAGATGAATTCTATAAAATAGTTGATTTAACCTCATTCTACACAAATTGGGTCAACGAATATTTAGGTATAAACATTTGGTAAAATACTATAAATTAAAATATTTTTAATTTTTTAATAAATTTATCTTCTATTTTTTATTATTTTAACTTTTTTTTAAATATTTATATAAAAACTTTTATAGAAATCTGTATTAATTTTAATTTATATTCTACTTTATTTTATATTTATATTTTTATAATATCTATATTTTTATAATAATCTAGATAGTTTTACACATTTATATAAAAATATTATTATCTTAATATCTCTTAATTTTATTAAATATTCTATGTTCTATTTCTGTATACTTTTATTTCAAATATTTATTGGTTTAATTGATTTAGATAAATTTATTTATTTACTTTTTGTATATACTCTATTAATATATGTTTTTAAAAATTTAATTTAAGGAGGATATTATGAAATATTGTGTTTCTTTTGATATTAAATTTAAAACTAATAAAATAAATTTATTGAAAATAATTAAACATTATGGTTTTAAGAAGATTCATAGTTCATTATATTTTGGGGATTTAAATAAAGATGATCTTTTTGAGATGAAAACAAAAATTATGGAATATATAAAATTAGAAGATTGTATACTTGTTTTTCCTATATGTATGAATTGTTATAGTAAATTAGATTCATTTGGTAGGTTTATAAATTTTGAAGAAGAATTATATAAAATATATTAAAAGGAGATTTTATATGAAAATAATAATTGAAGGATATAATAAATCAATACATAAAAGAGATAATCAATTGTTGATTATGGAGAAAGAAATAGAAATTGATAAAGTTAATATTAATAAGATTGATGATATTACTATTGTAGGTAAAGGTTTAATTACATTTGATGCATTAAGATTAATTTCAAAAAATAATATTCCAGTAATTTCTATTGATTATTTTGGCAATATTGATTATTTGTTAGAATATCCTAATGAAACTAATATTTTTATTAAGAAAAGACAATATAAATTAAGTGATGATTATAATGGTTTGTATTTAGCACGTGAAATTATATCTGCTAAATTATTAAATCAAAAAGCATGTATTAGGACTTTAAATAAAAATAAAAATTTAGATCATGTTAAAGATAGTATTATTAAAATTGATGAATATTTAAATCAATTAAAAAATATGCGTTTTGGTCCAAATATTAATGTTGAAAATTCTAAGTTAAAAATCATGGGTATTGAAGGTAAAGCTTCAACAGAATATTGGTCTAGTATAAGTAAATTATTGCCTTCTAATTTAGGCTTTAAAAAGAGAATTAATAGACATCCTACAGATATTACAAATGCTATGTTAAATTATGCTTATGCAATACTTGCTAGTGAAGTTGCTAAAATTTTAGTTTTAAATGGTTTAGATTCTTTTTGTGGTTTTTTACATTTTGATAGGGATAAAAGAAATAGTTTAATATTTGATGTTATTGAAGAATTTAGACAACAAATCGTTGATAAAGTAGTTTTTTCTTTATTAAATACAAAACAAATTGGATCATCTGATCTTGATAATAGAAATAATACTATTAAATTAGATAAAAGAAAATTAATTGTTTCTAAAATCTTAGATAAATTAAATTCAAGAATAAAATATATGGATAAAAATTTAACATATTTAGAAATCATCGATTTACAAGTAAAACAGATAATTGAATATATATTAAATGGTACTAAGTACAATGGTTTTTATTTAAGATGGTAAGATTAAAATTTTAAAATATTATATAATCTTATTATAGATAATATTTTATTAAATAATAATCATTATTTTTATTAATGATTAATTCCAGTTTATACTTTGGAAATGGCTTTTTAAATGGATTATCCTTAAATCAACTATTTTTTTATACCGTATTTTTTGAGGTCACCTGTTAATTCCAATTTTATTAAACACCATACTAAAATATAAAGTATTTAATAATATTAGAAATATACTTTACAATAATATAATTTATTTGATTAAATTTTAATGTGAGAGTATGGTTAGTATAAGAAGGATATTTAAAAATTCAACATGGATGATGGCCTCACAGACCATCACCAATTTATGTGCATTTGTATGGACCATACTCATGGCAAGGTATCTAGGTACCTCTGACTTTGGTATTCTATCATTCGCCATTTCCCTTTCAACGGTGGTTGGAGTTCTGATGGACTCAGGTACCCAGACATATATTGTAAGGGCCATCTCCAAAGACTACAATCTCACCGAGAGATACTTTGAAAAAACGGTACCTCTAAAAGTGGTTTTAAGCGTCCTGATAATTATGGGTACGGTTCTTTTCCTAATTCTAACCGGAAGATCCGATTCCGTTGTCAATGTAAGTTTTATAATGCTGTGCCAATATGCTTTCCTAAGTATGAACGGATTCTTCTACGGGATATTCCAGGCATATGAGAAAATGGAATACCAGTCCATAGCCTCAGCATTGAATGCGGTGGTCCTACTCGTCATCGTGTTTCTAACGATATATCTCAATCTGGGATTGTATGGAATGGCATTCGGATATCTGATTGCAATGTTCTGTGCGTTCCTGTACATATATTCAAAAATCGGCAATCTGAATTTCAGGCCACATTACAATTTCGATTATGGTTTCTCCAAAGAACTGTTAAAAGCGGCATTGCCCTTTGGCCTAACCGGAATATTCTACTCCATCTACTTTACAATAGACATGACCATGCTGCAATATCTGGCGACAAACGCGGCTGTAGGTATGTATAACGCATCCTATAAAATAGTATCATTGATTACAACATTCTACGCATTGTATCCGCAGGTGATATTTCCTGTGATGGTCAAGTTATTCGAGGACTCAGCGGACCTATTGAAGTTCTCCTATGAAAGGTCCATGAAATATCTGCTTCTAATAATCCTACCGATATGTGCAGGTGTCATACTATATGCGGAACCGTTAATGACCTTAATCTATGGTAGCCAATATGCAGGTTCAGGTATGATTGTGATGGTTCTGATGTTTACGATACCGTTTTTATTTGTGAATGGAGCTTCAACCGTTGCAATGAACTCATCCAATAATGAGGTGCTGGTTACCAAGATATATTGTGTGGCTGCAATTGTTAACGTGGTTCTAAATCTATTGCTCATACCACATTACTCATACTTAGGTGCAGCATTTGCAACGGTAATCAGTGAAATCATTATCTCAATATTGATGTTTAGGGTAACCCTGAAAACAGAGTATGCCCCTGGATGGATAGTCGTTAAAGATATCGTCAAACTGTTAATAGCTACAATTGTAATGTACATGGTATTGGATTACCTTAAAGTCAATATGTTTGCAGGTATTGTTCTGGGAGCCATAATTTATATTGTCATGATCTTTGCCGAGAGAACATTGGATGATAAGGATAAAAATATAATTAAAATTATTTTAAATAAAAAACAAGATTATTAATGGAAGTTTATTTAATTCCAATGAATTATATTGTCCAGAAAGTAAAGAATTGCATTTTATGAAAATCTGTGAAAAATACGGATATACATTCATAGCATAGCTAAAAAAAATATTTTATTAAAAGGAGTGGAGTTAATTTGACATATAAAGTATCTGTTATTATTCCAACCTATAATGCAGAAAAATCAATCAAACGATGCATAGACTCTGTCATAAATCAAACATTTGGATTTGAAAATATTGAATTATTGATTTGCGATGATAAATCAACAGATAATACACAGGAATTAATCAAAGATTATGCGAGAAAATATAATAACATCAAACCAATTTTTTTAGAAAAAAATAGCGGTCCAGGATATGTTAGAGGATTAACTATTGAAAATGCGACCTCACCATATATAATGTTTTTAGATAGCGATGATGCATATGAAAAGGATATCTGCGAAGTATTATACAATTCTATCCAATCAAATTGTGTGGATTATGTTCAGTGCAATTTTAAAATAATAACGGAAGATAAAGATATTACTTACAATGACGAATCATACTTTCCAGACTATCCGTTTATACCTGAGGAATATCCAAGGGCATACACACAGTCAATGGTTTGGGATAAAATCTATAAAACGAAAATTGTCAAAAATAAAAATTTAAAATTATATAAAACATACTTCCCTGATGATGGGCTTTTTAATATTGAATTTTTAGTAAACTCCAATTCAAAAATTCTGATTTTAAAGGATTACTACGGATATAATTATTATATCCACGATGATTCCCTTACTAAAAGCATACCCTATCGAAACATTGAAAAATATCCGAAAGGTTTAATAAAATTATCAGATTTACTTATTGAAAAACAGATTGATAGTAAACTCTATGATACAATTATCAACACTTTATATTATTATATATTATTTAATCTTACAATAACCACAGATTTAAACAAAAAGGACTATAAAAAAGAAATAGACAATGCATACGTTGCAGAAAAATATTTACCTATTAAAATAAGACCTACAATGAAATGGACAAGGATTTTAAATGAGTTGGTTATGAAAAAAAGATATAGTCTAGTTAGATATTATTGTAAAACAATCAATTCATTAAGTCAATCAAAAATCTTATTAAAGATTTATAGAACAAGAATAAATAAATTCAACAAAGGTTAATTTATAATTTTCTTTTGTATTTAAAACTTTATTTATAACAATTACCCAAAAATAATCAAAGAATAATTAAAGGCAGTATAATGACTAAAAAAACAGAAGTATATGTAATCACCCATAGTCCAGACGACATTGTAAATATCAAGGAGGATGAGATCTACAAACCCCTATTTGTAGGTCGAAACGGTCAAGACAATATGGGATTTTTAAGTGATGACTCCGGAGACAATATCTCCAGTAAGAATCCGGCATACTGTGAATTGACCGGTCTTTATTGGATGTGGAAGAACTCCGATGCGGATATTATTGGTTTAGTTCATTACAGACGTTACTTTGCAAAAAGAAAATATGGTAAAATATTAGATAAAAACGATTTGGAGGAAATCTTTAAGGACTATGATATAATCCTACCTAAAAGAACCACATCCCTATTCGATAACGTTTACGAGGACTATGCACATTGGAACTATGCACAGGATCTTGATTTGTGTAGGGAGATCATTGAGGAGACAACTCCAGAGTATTTAAATAGCTTTGACAAGGTTATGGAAGGAAACTCACTTTACTACTATAATATGTTTATCGCTCCAAAATATGTGATTGTAGGTTACTGCCAGTGGATTTTCCCTCTTTTATTCGAACTTGAAAAAAGGGTAGATTTAAAGGGTTACGACTCCTATCAACAGAGAATCTACGGATTTCTAACCGAAAGATTGTTTGACGTATGGATGGATATGCAGGATTTAAAAGTTAAGGAATGTGAGCTAAAGGTAATTGGAAGAAGGCTGAATTTTCATATGTGGATAGCTAAACGTTGGATTACCAGGTTTGTATATAAAAATATCTATGTTGGACTTCTACATAAAAGTAAAAAAAGATAATGATTAACTATTTTTTAGGGAGATATTGATTTGACTTATAAAATTTCTATAATTATTCCTACTTACAATGCAAAAAATTATTTAATGACTGCTATTGATTCTGTAATTAATCAAGACTTTGGATTTAATAATATTGAATTAATTCTAGTAGATGATAATTCAAATGACGGAACTAAAGAAATATTAAAAGAATTATCAAATAAATATGAAAATATTGTCCCAATATTTCTTAAGGAAAATAGTGGATCCCCTTCTAAACCTAGAAACATTGGAATTCAAAATGCTAGTTCTGAATATATAATGTTTTTAGACAATGACGATTATTATTGCCCTGATTTTTGTAAAACAATGTATAACACCATCACAAAATACAATGCAGATGTTATTTCATGCAGAAATTATGATTATATCAACGGAGAATTTAGAAAATTCCATTCTATTTTAGATAAAAAAGATGAAATAATCGAATTAAATTCAATTGAAGAAGATACTTCTTTATTAACAGTTACATCTATGCTTATATGGAACAAAATATATAAAAGGAAATTTTTATTAAAAAACAATATTATTGTTCCCATTGGTACATTATATGAAGATGTTTATTTTAATTTAAATGTTTATATTAATGCTCATTCAATTGTCTTCTTAAATGATTTTTATGGTTATGTTTATAATATAAGATTAGATGAAAATAATAAATCCACCTCACAAGATTTTAAAGAATCAAATTTAAACAAATTTTATAGAGGTTTGAAAAATATTTTTAATTTATTAGATAAAGAAAACAAAAAATTTGATAGTTTCGAAGCTGAAATGTTAGTAGGATTTAGTAAATGGTTAATAATGACTCCTTCCAATACAAAAAACAAATTAAAAATGTTTAATGATTTTAAACCACATTATAAAAAATTTAATGTTTTCACTAGATTAAATCACATCTCATTAATCAATAATATTATCATAAATATACTAATTAAATTCATTTCTTTAAATGATAATTGTTTAAAACTTGTTTTAAAATTATATAATATTATTTCATAATTATTCTACTTTTATAATATTTAATATTATTAATTTAAACAATATAATTCATTTTAAATTAATTTTTATATTGAAAAACAATGATTAAAATAATTTTTAATAAAAAAAAGCACCAATAACATTAAATAAAAATAAAACATATTTAAATTCATTATATGAAAAAATACAAGGCCGATTAAAATGATGAGTGAACTTGAAAAGCTTAAAGCTGGACTTGAATACTGTTATGATGATGTGGAAATAGCCAATATTAAAGAAAACGCCATGAAACAGACAGACATATATAATAGAATACCTGCAGAGGATACCGAGGCACAGCAGAAACAATTGAAAAAGATGTTGGGAAGTATCGGCGACAAGGTGGAGATCATGAGACCATTCCAATGTGATAACGGTAAGAACATCACAATTGGAAACAACTTCACAGGAAACTATAATCTTGTGATTCTCGACTGCAATAAGGTAACCATTGGAGACAATGTAATGATAGGACCGAATACCCTAATCACAAGTGTCGGCCACCCCATATCACCAAAAGGAAGAAGGGAACATCTAGGCGTAACCGATCCCGTAACAATAGGAAATGATGTATGGATTGGTGGAAATGTCACAATCCTACCAGGGGTTACAATAGGGGATAATGTCGTAATAGGTGCAGGAGCCGTAGTTACAAAGGACATTCCCGACAATTCACTTGCAGTGGGAGTGCCTGCAAGGGTTATAAAAGAAATTGAAAATGATTTAGAGGAGTAAAACCCTTTTAAACCTAATTTTTTTATGATGTTTGAAAACACAAAAAAACCACCTCTTTTTTAACGATTTATGAAAAAACAGTTAAAGTCTTAAATCAACACCAGAACATAATTTTAAAAAAATAGCTGATTCTATAGAACCACATACTCATTAAATTAAATATTATAAAAATTAAAGTATAACCATATTTAATCAGATTAACAAAATGTTCAGTGGTAAAATGTCATTTTTAAAGACACCTATAGAATACATTCCATCCGACCCGTTTTCAAACATATCAAGAAGGATTCCAACTAGAAGAATAGCTTTTATTGATGAGCTACGGGCCTTAAGTATAATGAGCCTTGTTTTGATAAACACGTCAACATTACTCAGCAATAAGGGAGTCTTCACCTATGAGGAATATGTCCTGTTTTCAACCATGGCCTTTGGTGTGCCGATATTCTTGATGCTTCTTGGAACATTGATGCTCGAGAGGGACTATTACGACGACATCCCCAAGTTTTTAAAAGGCAGGTTTATGCACATCATACTGCCGTTTCTACTATGGAATACGGTCATAGCCATAGTCTACACCTATTATCATGGAGATCTAGGTCTTAGCATGTTTGGTCTTACCGCACTTTTCAAGACCTTCCTACTTCAGCATTGGTATGCATGGATGTTAATAGGGATATATCTGTCACTGCCTATCCTCAATTCATATATCAAGGAAACGAAGATAGGTGGCGCAGAATATTTTCTGGTGTTGTCATTTCTTGCGGTGGTTATCTACCAGGCCCTGGAAATCTTTAACACACCGACATATTTCAACCTGACCTTCTTCATAGGTCCCATAATATACCTGTTTCTAGGATATTACCTGGACCATAAGGAATTTAAAAGCGGCCCAAATAAAATGATATGGATAGGTTTGATATTGTTTCTGGCCACAACCGCATTTATCGTATACTTTGATGTCTTCCACCAAGGCTTCCAGAGGACACTGTTCCTACACCACTACAACTTTTACACACGTTCCTATATGGATGTGAGTCTGGTCATTATACTGCAGGCTGCAGGCGTATTCCTATTCTGGAAGTATATCAATTTTGATAGTACCGAGGGAATATTCAAAAGATTCGCGCTATTGTTTAAAAAACCACTGATCAGTGTTGGCATTAAGTCAATAAGCAGGTCCTGCTATGGCATCTATCTAACCCATCAAACGATGCTACTTATAATATTCCTGCTTGTGGATGTTAATTACTTCAACGCATATTATTGGACATTCATACTTGCATTTCTAACCTTTGTAAGTAGCTGGGGCATAATCACGGTTTTAAGAAAGATAGGCATACCTGGTTATTATATCGGTTATGATTAAATCCGGACATTTGAAGATAAAACTTTAAAATTATTCCGGATATACCCCTTTTAAATCAAATTTTAAAGATTAGCCGACATAATGTTAAGCCCAATTTAAATATTATAAACCACATTTAAACTAATTATATAAACCACCATTTACAAAGTTTAATTACTTAGTTTTTAATAGATAAAATACTGATTTTTAGTTAATCTGGTTTTCGATAATATGGATATAGTTTCAACCTTACTTATTGCAGTCGCACTTGCCATGGACGCATTTAGCGTTTCACTTACAAAGGGCTTTACACTTAAAAATATAACCTTAAAACAGATATTATGGTTTGGAGTATTCTTTGGCGGTTTCCAATCGTTGATGCCAATACTTGGATGGACCTTAGGTGTACAGCTTCAGCTAATCGTATCAGAGGTAGCCCCATGGATTGCATTCATACTGCTTGTTCTGATTGGAGCAAACATGATCCGTGAAAGCTTCTCTGATGATTTGGATGATGACGAGGACACCTTCTCCTTTGCTGAACTAATCCTTCTTGCCGTTGCAACAAGTATTGATGCATTTGCAGTAGGTGTAACCTATGCGGTTTTAAAGATAGACATTCTAATACCTGTAATCATAATCGGTCTTGTTGCATTTATATTTACAATCATCGGTATTTATTTAGGTAAGAAGATTGGGGACTACTTTGGTGACAAGTTCGAAATCCTTGGTGGTGTGATTCTAATTCTTCTTGGATGTAGAATACTACTTGAGGGTCTTGGATTCCTATAACACCTAATAACAAATTAAAAAAAATAACATCAATTTATTATTTTTTAATCACATATTACTGATTATATACTATTTTTTTTCAATTTTTAACCTGTTTAAATCAATATCAAGTAAAATATGCACATGAATGATTAGATCTTCAGGAACATGCTTTAATCAGATTTTACTTATTTTATAAAGACCATCTTTCACAATCCAGGAAAGCTTTATATATCAAAATACACAAAACCTTAAAATGTAAAATATTTTTGACATGATTTGGAAAATATATTTTAATCAGATTTTGCTTATTTTATGGGAACTATTTTTCACAATTTAAGAAAGCTTTATATATTAGGATATACCAAATCTTAAGATGTAAAATATTTTTGACATTTTATGATTATACAAATTTTATCAAAATCAAGGTTATAAAAGTTAATATAGTTGTAAATAAAGATATGAATATAATTTTAATTTCAGGAGTGAATTTATGAGTTTTGATATAAGGGAATCCGTAATAATTTTTCTTAAAGGATTATTTATGGGTTCTGCAGATATTATTCCAGGGGTATCTGGAGGTACCATTGCATTGATTACCGGTATCTACGAACGTCTGGTACATGCGATAAGTAGTATTAATTTTACTTTTATGAAACCTCTTTTAAAAGGAGATTTCTCAGGCTTTAAAGAAAGACTGTTATATGAGATAGACTTTGAACTGTTCATACCATTGCTTCTAGGTATAGCTGTTGCATTCCTATCACTTGCAAAACTAATCAGTTACCTGCTTGTTGCACAGACCGCAAACATATTTGCATTCTTTTTAGGATTAATTTTAGCATCCGCATATATCCTATATACCAAACTGGACGGATTAAACTTCAAGCTGATAGTTACAACCGTAATTGGAATAGTGTTATCATATATCTTTGTTGGTTTAAATCCAATAGCTGCAAACCATAGTCTAATTGTAATATTCTTCTCAGGAATAATAGCTATATGTGCAATGATTCTACCAGGTATATCAGGATCATTTTTATTGTTGCTTCTCGGACAATACCAGTACATGCTAAACTGTTTAAGCAATCTAAAAATTACGGAAATGATTGTATTTATTGTCGGTGCGGTGATTGGTATTTTAGGATTTTCAAAAGTCTTAAACTATCTACTTGAAAATCATGAATCAATTACAATGGCATTCTTGATTGGTATTATGATTGGAACATTGAGACTACCAGTAGATAAGATCACAACCAGCATCAGTGGTTCATGGATTCCATGTGTAGTCCTTGCAATCATAGGTTTTGTTTTAATAATAGTTATGGAGAAAAAATTTAATTATATTGAAGATTAAACCCTTCTTATAATTAATTCATTATTAATTTTTAAATACCAACTGTCTTCTAGTCCAATTCCCTTTTTTTTAAGCAAAAAACAATATTAATTTTTAAATATTAACTGTCTTTTAGTTTAATTCTCTTTTTTAAGGAAATAGTATTATTAAATTTTAAATATTAATTATTTTAGTCCAATTCCTTTTTTTCAAGCAATTCAACACATCATTGATTATTCTGGAATGATTTTTTTATCTGATAACTGTTCTTTGATTATTTTCATATTTTAATTAGTGTTAATCAATCTTGTTTAAGTTGAAAATTAATATTAAGCAATTAAAATAGCTGAAATTTAAGAGCTATTTCTGATTAATCCCTTGATATATAAATCGGCCCATACCATGGTGATGGTATTTACCACCAATTCACCTAGAACTATTCCAAGCCATGCGCCATATACTCCCCAGTCTAAATAGATTGATAAGAATACCGCAAAAGCCAATGTGAAAATGGTTTCCCTTAAGATTGTTTGAAACATTGCGGTAATGCCCTTACCTACACCCTGAAACACATAGGTTGATGTGGCACCGTAACCCATAGTCGGGAAAAAGAAAACGATGCATAACAGAAATGCGATTAGGCTTCCGTTTAGTCGTTGACTTGTACCTCCATAGGTAAATATAGCCACAATCTGAGGCGCAAATATATATACAACAACGGCCGCAATCAGACCAAATAGAATACCCATCTTTACGGAGTATCTGTGGGCTATCCTAATGTTCTCATAGTTTTTTCTACCATAATTAACACCTACAACGGATACGAGCGCCGTTGCAATGGCAAGTATCGGTGTGGTTGCAACGGTAACCACCCTCCAGCCTGTTGAATATACCGCAACCGCATCGGTTGTTCCGATATATGCAAGAAGCATTGAGAATAAGGCTGCAAATACCGCATTATTTATCAGTTCGAGACTTGCAGGAAGTCCTACCTTTAGGATATCCCTTGTAATATCCAAATCAAATTTAAAGTTACCGATGAAAGGTTTGAGATAGGTGTCCTTCTTAATATAAAACCAGTACATCAATATCAAGTTTACAAACACCAGTGAGATTACGGTGGCAACCGCCGCACCCCTAATTCCAAGATTCAAACCATAGATGAATATCGGATCCAGAATGATATTTAGAATTGAGGAGAACAGCATTGCATACATAGTCCTGTTTGAATCTCCCTCACCCCTTAAGACACCATATAATGAATTGGACAATATGATAAAGACAGAACCTAAAACGATTATATATCCATAGTCCAGACTGTAACTAATCGTGTTTCCAGCACCTATAAAGATCAAAATAGGCTTTAAAAATACTAAAAGGATTACTGTCGTGATTATTGAAATAATTAAAGTGATTAGTATTGTATGTATGGATCCGTTATCTGCCCTATGTTTATCGTCCTCACCGATATACTTTGACAATGCTGAGGAAGAACCTGCAGCCAAACCATTTCCAATACCTAAAAGGGCCGTGAATATGGGCATTATGAATCCTACAGCCGCAAGCTGATTTGCACCTAAACCAGATACCCATACAGCATCTATTAGATTGTATAAACTGGAGATGAAAAGTGAAATGATTAAAGGAATGGAAGTGTTCCATAAAGCTTTCTTGGGATCCCCCAGTAGAATATCCACTCCTTTTGTATTATCCAATGTACCTACCATAGTATAGCCCTAATAATTTTATTCCACATAAATTTTAAAAATAGTCAACCCTTTAATAATCCTCAAACTTCTATAAAAACTGATAGATTAAAACTATTCCCTACCCAATATTGAAATTATTCTTTATCTGATTATAAAAGAATTTAAAGGAATATTGAAAATTCAAGAAGCCTTAATTTTTATAAAATAAATTAAAAACCATTCCATATAAGATTATAAAGGAATCTAAAGTAATTATTAAAATCTAATAAAATAAAACACTACCTAAATTTTAAACATATGCATAATATCTTTATATTCTTTTTAATTAAAATAAATTTATTAAAAACAGCTGAAATACTTAAATTCTATAAGCTTTCCACAGATAATGGAAACAATGCATAATCACAGAATCAGCCTAATACCCTTAAGAACTGATGCCTTTAAAAAGTCCGACCGTCATATCCAATTTCAACATTAAACCATATGATATACAGTATTTTAAGGTTTATTATTGATATTATTCAGATTTTAGCCGGCTGGTTTTCTAGTTTAATTGAATTATTAGATTTAAACCCAGAACTTTTGGATTAGAAAAATAAACCAAATCGATTTATATATAAAATAATATAATTATTATTAAGATTTGAACTAGTAGAATCGATATAGAAACTAGACAATTAATTAATAAAACCGATGATGTTTATGAAAATCTGTCTTTATGGTGCTGGAAGTAAGAACATTGCCGAGAAATACAAGAAAGAGGCATATGAATTAGGAAAGGAAATAGCTAAAAGAAACCATCAACTGGTCTATGGTGGAGGAGACACCGGAATAATGGGTGCCACCTCAAGGGGTGTTATCGACAATGGTGGAAAGGTTCTGGGAATTGCCCCGGAATGGATGACCGACTATGAGGGATTATGTAAGGATTGCAGCAGGTTTATACATACAAAGACCATGGATGATAGGAAAACATTATTTTTAAAACATTCAGACGCATTCATCGTTGCACCTGGTGGCATAGGCACACTTGATGAATTCTTTGAGATACTTACATTAAGAAGACTTGAAAGACATGACAAGAAGATAGTCATATTCAATAGCCACGGATTCTACAACCACCTGCTTTCAATGATGGATTTCCTATTTAATGAGAAAGTTTTAGTTGACAATATATATGACATGTTCCATGTAGCCAACAGTATTGATGATGTATTTAAATATTTAGAGGATTGATTAATTAAATCAATTCCAATCCTATTTTTTATATTTAGATTAATCAATCAAATAATATTTTAAATCAAAATGCTACTTTTAAAATTTCAATTTTAAAGAATACCGATCAATACATTATTTATAATCAAAAATGCAATCTAAATAAAAAAATTATAACATCTTAATAAAAAAATCAAATATAGCAAAAATGAAAAAAGAATCTTAAAGTTTAAGGTTCGAAAATTTCAAAAATAGAGATAAAAAGAATTTAAGGTTAAAATATCTTTATTTAGACATATTCTACTTTATCATAGTCCAAATCGGACAAATCATGTCCATCAGGCTTCTTATCTGGCACACCTAATGATAGAATTCCAACTATTCTGTATTTCCCGTCAAGATCAAATAATTCCCTTACGTAATCCTCGGAATTTTTATTGATTCCTGTTTTTCTTAGATGTATTTGAACCCAACAGGATCCGATAGCCTGCTCCTCAGCCATGAGATTCATATAGCTTAATGCAATAGAGGAATCCTCAATCCAGGTATCCGCCTTATCAGAATCCGCATATACCACTATTGCGGTATTTGCACCTTTAAGCATTTTTGAACCTGTTCTTTTAGATTTGGATAACTTATTTAATGTTTCCCTATCCTTAACCACCATAAAATTGCATGGTTTTCTATTACGGCTTGTAGGTGCAAGAAGACCTGCCTGTATGATCTTTTCCAGTTTCTCCTCCGGAATATCCTCATCGGTATATTTTCTAATACTACGTCTGTTTTTCATCACATCGATCAATGACATTTTATCGACCTTACCTCAGTTAATAATTAAATATACATTTCACACATTTATAGATTTTTCTACATTTAATGAAATTACAATCCTTTTATAGACAAAATAGGGATTTTTGAAAATTAATTAAAAGAAAAAAAATCAGAAAATCTGAAAACAAAGACGATGTAATCTCCAATATAAAATTAAAAAGTTAAAACCTATTTATAAATCAAATAAAGATTAAAAAAAATAGAATAGATCAAATAGATAAATAATAAAAAATATTATTAGGATTTAAAAAAGTCAAAAAATAAGGCTATTTATTTAAAAAAAAGAATTTTTAAATAAAAAAATAAAAGAATTGAAAAAATTTAGTTTAATAGGTTTTTACCGAATTCTTTAACTTGAGCTAACTGATCATCTTTTTCCTTAATAGCCCCAGGAACATTGTTGTCAGATAATGATAGGATTTCACCCTGGTTAAAACCTAACATGACGAAGTTGCCCATTTGTAGATCTAATGATGGCTTGAATGATTCAGCAGGAGCAACACCATTACTGGTAATGAATGATACGGTTTTATTTCCGAATTCCTTCTGGTATTTTTCACTCATAAAGAATGCATACATCCTATCCATAATGATTTTAGCCTGTGCAGTAAAGTCACTGAAATAGATTGGGGTTCCAATTACGATGGAATCAGCTTCCTTAATGTCATCATAAATAGCCTGCATATCATCCTGTAATGCGCATTGTGCGTCATGTTCCTTACAATAGTTATCCCCCTGGCAAGGACGAATGTTTAATTTGTTGGTGCTTACTATTTTGGTCTCAGCACCGCCATCAGCTGCCTCTTTTAAAGCAGTTTCTAAAGCGATTAAAACGTTACTATCATTTCTTGGACTAGCGTTAATACCTAAAATCTTCATAATATCACACTCTAAATTTATAAAAAAAATATTGGTATATTTAAATTAATCAATATATCATATATTATTATATTTTAAGATAATATAAAGATTCCTTATAAAGAGCAGGATATTAGATGAAATTAGTAAAAGTTAATAGATTAGATAAAACTTAGATAGTTAACTTTCTAAAGCAAGGAAAATCCAACCAATAATAGGCATAAGAAAATAAGATAAATAGGACAAATAAAAAAAACTGATTAAGAAAGCCGAAACATAGCAATAATCAATAAATCCCCTAATAAATTAAAATAATAAAAAAACTAATTAAAAGCCAAAACAGGAACAAAACAATGAATCGGATAAATTAGAACATTAAAAAAATCCGATAGATTAGACCAATATAACTGGCAAAATAAAAAAAATTATAAAAAGATAAGCCTGATTTTTAAAAATTAATCATATAAATCCATATAAAAACTCAAGGGTACACCCCATATATTTACATAATGATTTACCACAGAAACAAGACAATCTGGAGAAAAGTTACAAGTAATTACCCGTCCTTTAGCATACTTTAATGGCAACCTTTCCTCAAAAGAAAGACATTCAATAATTGATTCCAATGTAATTATTAAATATTCTGGAACCTGTGAAATATTCCAGCATATTCCGAAATCACTGTTTTTACTTTTTCGTGATGCCTTAAAACTATAGGTTTCACCAGAATCCATGCATTCAACTATTCCTGTGATTATTTCTTCTGAAATTTCAGAGACATTTTCTAAATCATTTATATTGTTTATTTCATATTGAATCATAATACACTCCGCAAGCCACCAAATGTCCATTTTATAGATCATAATAAACAGTCATAACATTAAATAATTTAAAGCCTGTAACCCATATAAAAGGACATAAACACTCATTTTAGTCTATTTATATACTACAATTTTTTTAACCTCAACATTAGTTCAATACAGCTTTTTAAAAAATTAGCCAATCATTGAATTTCAATTCACTTAAAATTTCAAAGAGGTAACTTCTCCTAAATCTGTATAAACATAATGTATAACTAATAGTATATAAATTTTTAGGTATACCTAAAAATTTTAAGTTAATTAAGAACTAGGAAAAAATGGAAACAACAGAGGTAAACGATTTATTTAAAAAAAACAAATAAAAACTGAAGTTTAAGAATGATAAAGATGACCATTAAATAAGTTAATACAAATAATCTTAAAAAAAGATACACTATGCAAAAAAAATAAAAATATAAAGTTTAAAGTTTAATTTTTCTTAAATGGAATTAATCCTAAAGACAAGATACAGATTAACAAAATCAATAAAGGATTTCCAGTTTTAGGCATGGTTCTAACTGCAAATATACCTGCCTTACCATTTTTAAGTACAGAGATATTTGGATCATTGCTTGTTTTAACGTTCTTACCTGTATCATTGGTTGTGTTATCAGTTGTGTTACTATCGGTATTGTTAGTATTATTATTAGGAGTTACATTAGTATTATTGTTTGTATTATTAGTAGTATTACCAATTATAACCTCGGTGGAATTCTCAGCTGTAACATTCTGGGTTTGATTAGATCAGGCAATAACATAATTTGTAAAATTACCTGTTTTAGTAGTGTTAAAGTATGCAGTAAATTCTGCAGACTCTCCTGGTGCCAAATAATTAATGTAATACCAGGTATGTTTACCGTCATTTAAGCTATGAGTCCAGTTCGCATCATTGTTCCATGAATCATAAACCAAACCATCATCCCACTTATCTTCAACAACAAACACATTATCCAAAGTATAATTACAATCATTTGTAACGCGGATAATAAATGGGGCTTTACTGGTTAAATTGACTAAAGGTTTTACAGTAATCTTTTCAACTTCCATATGGGTATCCAATTCATCCAAATAACTTACATTAAACATTATACAAGTTTGATGAACCGTTGTGGTTAAGAATGTTTTAAAGTTAAATATCATATAGGAACCATTGTCTAATTTTCTAACAGCATTATGGGTAGGAACTCTAAAACCACTTTCATACAATTCAACTGTTTTATTAAGTGACAGATAATACTTAGCTAACCTATTGAAATTTCCAGTTGTGAATTCTGCAAGATATAATTGCATATCATAACCCAATAAATCAGAGGACACATTAGTATTATTATAATAATACAATATGAAGATCTTCAAATACTCGGAAACATCATTACCGTTTAAATCTGTAAGTGAACTTAGATCATCTATTGCATAACCGTCGCCGCCTTCGGTAGCATATGGTTCAATACAATATCCATAATATCCAACTAAAGTTAATTAAACCCCTGTAAGTACCATAGACTATTTTGGTTAAGTTAATGGATGTTTCCCTGTTGTCATCATTGGAGTTGTTTATGGTGTAGTTAGTTATAGCAAATATTGAAGAGTTGTTTCCGTCATGGTTGTTTGTAAAGTTTGAGTTGTTTATAGTGGCATTTACCGCAAATATAGAGGCACCATATTTTGATGCCTAGTTTCCTTTAAAATTGCTGTTATTAACGTTAATTGTAGTTCCACTTATTGCTCCACCAGATTTATATGCAGTATTATTAATGAATGTACAATTGTCAATGTTTCCAATTCCATCAACCAGTATTGCACCTCCACGGAAATTTGCAGTGTTACCTTCAAATAAGGAATTTGAAACATTCAAATTTCCATTTGAGTATATTCCTGAACCTAGATAATTTTTATTACCTGTATTATTTATAAATTTAGAATTGTTTACAACAACATCAGTTCCATATACAGCGGCACCATATTTGCCTGAGGTATTACATATAAAAGTACAATTATCAACGTTCATATTTATTCCGGCACCTAAAACTCCAGCTCCATATGGATCATAATTACTGTTGTTTGAGAAAGTGCAATCACTTGCGTTAACATTTCTACCCATTACAACGAATCGCGTTCCGCTGTTATTCTCAAAGTTAGATCCGTAAACCTCAACATTTTTCAGTGAATATATTGCACTACCACCGGTTGCATAGGAATCGTATCTAACCATATAATTATCAGTGAAATTGGAATTGTATACTTTAACATCATGTGATGAGTATACCGCAGCTCCATAGATATAATCGGAATTTCTAAGTCTGCTTGAATTAAGTTGGCGTTGTTAATAATAGTGGTTGTTGACCTTGAATTAATAGCCCCGCCATGCTGGGTTCCTGTATTGTTCGTGAAATTACAGTTATTTACAATTAATTCGTCACCTGTAGAATCAATTGCACCGCCCATATTGGAGTTTTTAGCATTGGCATTTTTAAAGGTCAAATCGCTTATTGTAACTGCTGAGTTAGTGATGTTAAATATAAAAGATTTACCATCGGCATCAATCACATGATTGTTACCATTGATAGTTAGATCTTTAGTAATTTTTATTCCGCCTTTTGAGTCAATATTAGAATCAAATTTATAATCGCTGTCAATATCAATTGTTCCGTTAGTGTTAGAATCTATAAAATCCTGTAAATCTTTAAATGATTTAGTATTGCCGTCATCACCAACAACATAATTAGATGAGTTGGAGATAACTTCATTAATTATTTGTGAATCGTCCATAGCATCATTATCTACATCGCTAATATTCTCGCTAGCAGATATTGTGCCTATACTTAAAAACAATATAATTAGAATCAATAAAGCTTTTACCTGCTTAATATAATTCACCTCCATTTGATTTGTATTTACAATCCTTATTCTAATTAAAATAAGAATCAGATAGTTTTATATTAAATTAATCATGGCCTAATCCGATCAGATATAGGCCTTTTTTTTGAAATCAATATGAAACCAATTAAAATTTAGGCATACCTAAAATATAAACTTTGTTATTTTTTTGGATTTTTTTAAAAATACTTAAATAAAATATAAAGCTTATGTAAAAAAAATATACAGTTTTTTGATGTATGGACGGTTTACTATTGTTTTTAGGTACACCTAAATTTAAAATATGAAAATAGAGATTCCATATAGAAGAAAAGTTAAAAAATAGGTTTTATAGATTATTCCATTGAAGGTGGAAATAAGGCATTTAAAAAAAAGCCAAAACAAGACCTAAAAAAAGATGATAGAATAGACTGAAAAAAGCCAAAACTTAAAAAGATGAAAGTAGGATAAATCAGAAAAGCTAAAACAAGACCTAAAAAAAGAAAATGGAACAGCTTAAAAGGAACCAAAACCTTAAAAAAAGAAAATGGAATAGATTAAAGAATTTACAGTTCATCAAATAATTTAATTCTAGAATGTCTGGGTACCGCTTGTAGCACTTAGATATACTGTTTTTTGATCTTGCCTATTACCGTCACCGTCATATAAGGTCAGTATAACCTGATCAGGATAATATTTAAATCCGTCAGCACTATTAACATCAACATAACCAGCTGAATCAACATTGGTACTTACAATCCTACCTTCATTAAGATTGTTGCCGTCACGACTAAATAGGGCGCTGATTCTTACAGAGTCCCCTGCATGGTCGGATCCGACATAGACATGACAATAGGACTTATCCGAATCGCTGCTGCCAGTAGATACACTACCGCTTATGATTTTAAGATTGCTTACAGCAGTTGCACTGCTACTGCCACTACCTGATGAGGGGTTATTTACATTGGTATCTGTATTCTGCTGATTCTGATCTGGATTTGTATCGTTTTGCTGATTTGAGGAATTGTTGCTTGAAAAGATAACCGCCCCTGCAATGATTCCGGTGCATAATATAATCACAATAGCTATAATCAAAATGTTTTTATTCAGACCATTTTCATCCTGTTTCTCTTCATTGAAATTCTCTTTTCTATTTTTATTGGAAGGGATGCTATTCTTATTTATATCATGGATGTCCATACTGATCAATTTTCCACATTTGACACAATATTTAGAATTATCTTTGTTTTTTGCACCGCAATTTGGACAATATCTAACCATGATTCACCTCCTTAGTTTTAGGATTATGATTTTTAATATCAATTGATTCCTAAAATAATATTAATAATATTATATAGCTTTTATAATATTTTATATTTTTGTAAAATTTATGCAATAAACTGAATTTAATGCTTTATATTTTTCCAGATAAACAGGGCTTCCTGGATTAATAACAATTTAAGATCATGTGGAACTTAAACAAAGACAGAATAAATTCAATAAACTTAAAAAAGTTTTATTTTAATCATGATGGAGATTTAATTGATAATCATTTATATGTTCCATTATTCAGAAAAAACTAAGATATCATGAGAGTATAAAGCATGAAAACTAAACAAGATTATAAACTAAAAAATTATCTTAAAGCTTTATATATCTTTTTATATAAAATTTAATTAAGTAACTGTTTAGGGAGGTGAAAAAGTGAGTAAGTATTGTCCTAAATGTGGTCAAAAACTATCCGATGATGCAACCTTTTGTTCCAAATGTGGTAATAAATTAAACTCAGAGTTTACACCAAATACCGCAAACAATAAAGAGTCTAAGGATAACACAAAGAATATAATCATCGTTGGACTTGCAGCAGTGCTCATCTGCCTAATAATATTAGGTGTTGTGTATGCCGTATATAATGACGGCGATAATCCGATTTCATCATTAGTCCATAAAGAGGATAAGATCCTACAAATATCTGATTTAAAACTAAACATGACCGGATATGACTATAAACTAATAGGTAATTCTTCCACCAATATTGGAGACAGCCAAGCTACTGACTTAGCCTATCAAGTCAACGGTAACGGGGATTCATTTACTTTAACCGTTATTACAGTTGATGCTGCAGGAGCAGATCCATCTTTACTTGAAGGCAATATAAGTGCAAATGGTGCAGTTGCCAAAGAGTTATATATTAATGACAAATATTATTGGGTACAAATTACAGGTGCCAACAAGGACCACAATACCCAGGAATATCTTGATTCAATAATATTATCAAAAAACACTACTAAAAAATCCAGTTCCGATGACAGTAGTAGTGACAGTTCATCAGTTTCAAGTTCCTCAGGTTCTGCACATGCAATGACCGAGGCCGAATGTATTGCATCAGGAAAACATGATACAAACCACGACGGATATTGTACAAACTGCCATCATTATACTAACTATGACAGATCAGGTACTGACGGCATAAGTAGAAGCCAATGTATTGCACAAGGTACTCATGATACAGATGGCGATGGTTACTGTAAAGTATGTCATACATATGGATAAATGAGAATCTTTATCTACATTTATCCTAACTTTTTTTAATTTTAACTATTCTTCAATTCGAACTAATTCCACTAACTTTATTTGATTTTAACTATTCTTCAATTCGAACTAATTCCCCTAAATTTTTTTATTTTAATTATTCTTCAAATTTCAACTATTTCCACTAATTATTATATCTATTGTTTACTTAATTTAATTAAACATTCAACAAATGGATAGGCCATACTAATGAATTTTCGATTAAATTTTATTTTGAATTATCTTTTACAAAACTTAATTTTTTTATAATAAATTATTAAGATTTTAATATTTTAAAAAAAAAATTATACAAAATTCATTTTATAGAACATTATTATAAAATTTTTAAAAAATCAAAAGAAGGAAATTTAAGTAGAATACACAGTTATAAGATTTTTATTCATAATCACAATAATTCTGTTCAGAACAGACTTAAAACAATCCGTTAAAGTTGAACATATCTCATTTTTTTATAGAAATATCATGTAAAAAATCATATTTTTAAACAAAATCAAATAAGGTATAAAAATAAAAAGAATATTTCTAGTTTAAAACAAGTCATTTTTCAAGAAAAGAAGCAAACACTAAATAAAAATAGAAAAATCAAATCAAAAGTTATTTATATATGGAAGATGATATATTTTAACCTACAATTTAGATTTTAAAAAATAGGAGAATTATTATGATTAATTCTGATGCCGTCAGTGATTTACCATTAGAAGAATCTGATGAATATCTTTTTAATTGTGGTAATGAAACTATACCCAACCAAAAAACTAGAAAGAAATCCAATGAAACCAGTAATAAAAGGGACATTATCAACGAAGAAATAAAAAACCAGTATGAATTAAACAACAATGAAGATATCGATAACTTTACTCAAGTAGAAATGATTATGAACAACCATTCATTTATTAAAATCATACCTAAAAAAAAGCTCTAACAGTATTTAAAATCCAACAAAACCACATAACATTATAAATTATTTTTATTTTAATTTTTCCAAAATTGAAATAAACATAGGGATAATTTATAGCAATCTAATTTTTGACAGATTTTAATTTATTTTCATGATTTTTTAAAAGATTAAAATAAAAGTCCCTGTTTTAAGATTGATACCAATTCTAAAACAATAATATAAATTCCGTGTTTTCTAAAATCAAACTATTTTTGAAATATTATTGAAACTCGATTTGACTTAAACTATAAAAGAAACAAAAAACTAATTTTGTCCAAATATCTATGGATATTTTAAATCTTATTATAAAATATTAAATTATTTTTAAAAATTTTTAATAAATCTTAAGATAAGTTTATATGTAAGTAGGTACTTACTTACATTATGGAAGTTAAAAATATGAGTACTGAGGAAAGGATTATCAATGCCTCTTTTCATGTTTTGGAGGAAAATGGAATATCCAAAACAACCACTAAAAAAATAGCTGAGGAAGCAGGAGTAAGTGAAGTTACTCTTTTTAGAAAGTTTAAATCTAAAGATAATCTTATCGAGGTTTCTAAGAAAGTATTCGTAGAAGAATTTATAAAACAAATCAATAAAATTTTTGAGTTTGATGATTCAATTTCAGTAAACGATTATTTGAGAGAATCCTATCTTAAAATTATAAATCTTCCAGGAGATGACTTTAAAATTATTAAGGTTGCACTAGAAGAGATTGATGGAATACCATTCGAGGAAAGTATAATTTTAAAAATAGCTGATACAATCATCAATAAACTTAAAAGCTTTTTTAAAATGCAGATATCCAAAAAAAATATCAGGGATGTAAATCCGGATATTCTTGCAATTAGTATCTATAGCGTTTTCTTTGAAACTATTGTTTTATGGAAATTTTTTGCCAAGACTCCTCAATATGATGTAAATAAATATATTGACGACTTCCTTGATGTTTTAAATAATGGAATTTTAATTAAATAATATATATTTAAAATATTAAATGGAATTAGAAGACTATTTCTAATTATTTAAATGAATTTTTAATATAAGATTCTAATTATTAAATTATAGATAATTATATTTATTAAAAATGAGGTGAAAGATGTCAAAAAATATAATGAAACATCTTCATAATGTAAAGGAAATTACTTCTAAAGATGCTCATGAGGCTTTTAAAAATCCCGTTGTGGTAATAACATTAATTGCAATAATTATTTTACCTTCATTATATGCAGTTCTAAACATTGAGGCATGTTGGAACCCATATGAAAACACCAAAGATATTGACTTTGCAATTGCAAATGTTGATGATGGTGCCACATACAATGGTGAAAGCCTAAACGTGGGTGATGACATTGTTAAAGATTTAAGAAAGAACAATGATTTCCATTGGGTTTTTGTAAGTGAAAGTGATCTTCGACGGGGAGTTCATAATGGAACCTACTATGCAGGTATAGTTATACCCCATAACTTCAGTAAGTCCATTGCTTCAATTACAACAGACAATCCAAAATCTGCACAACTACAATATGTCATAAACAGAAAATCTAACCCGGTAGCAAGTAAGCTATGTGATTCTGGTGCAAAGGCTGTGTATAATGATGTTAATAGAGAAATTGTAGAGTTTATTAACGTTGCGGCATATGGTAAATTAGGAGACCTACAGTCCAGCCTCTCTTCAGGAGCAGGACAACTATCCTCCGGAGCGGGACAACTATCCTCAGGTGCAAGCCAGGTATCCTCTGGAGCGGGACAGGTCTCATCTGGTGTAGGACAGGTACAAAGCGGAGCAAGCCAAGTACAAAGCGGAGCCGGAAAGGTATCTTCAGGAGCAGGACAGGTACAAAGCGGAGCAAGCCAGGTATCATCAGGTGCAAGTAAGGTCCAAGAGGGATCTCGTCAATTATCTGGTGTAAATACAACAGGCTTACCTGATCAGGTAAAAGGAGTTGTCGACGGTTCTGTAAAACTTGCAAACTCCAGTTCCGAATTAGCAGGTGCCTCCAATAATCTAGCTCAGGGATCCTCCAAATTGGCAGGTAGTTCAGTTGAATTAGCAAACGGTGCTTCCCAAGTTGCAGGAGGTTCTGTATCCCTAGCAAATGGAGCTCTTAGTTTAGCTGCAGGTTCCGAATTACTTGCAAACTCTGCATCAGGTGCATTGTTTACTGCAGCAGGTTCACTTTCATCTGCATCAAGTTCATTATCCGATGTAACTGGCGTTGATGAAGATCAAATAGGAGATTACTTCTATTCCCCTGTTAAACTAGATAAAAAGGAATTATATCCTGTTGAAGATTATGGTTCAGAGGTTGCACCATTCTACATAGTGTTATCCATGTGGGTAGGTGCTGTAATTACCGCTGTAATGCTTAAACCGGGACAGGCAACCGGAACCAAATACACTCCAATAGAAATGTACTTTGGTAAATTATTAATATTTATCATCATGTCACTTCTTCAGGCAACCGTTACATTAATAGGCTGTTTCATGCTTGGAATTGAGGTAAGTAATGTTCCAATATTTATACTATCAGCATACCTGATATCTGCGGTATTTATGCTTATTTGTTATTCCTTAATCTCAGCATTAGGACAAGTAGGTAAAGCATTAAGTGTAATTCTTTTAGTATTGCAAATCTCAGGAACTGGTGGAATTTATCCAATTGAAATTATGAGTCAATTCTTTAGAACACTATACCCATATTTACCAATGACACATTCAATTACACTTCTACGTGAGTCAGCACTGGGATTACTATGGACCTCCTATACCCCTGCATTAATCTATATGATAGGTTTAGGTATTGGTACCGTAATCATTTCAGCCATAGTAAAACAATTTGCAGACAAAGGTGCACATTGGTTTGATAGTAAACTTAATGAGACAAATCTATTCGGATAAAAGAATTTCTTTATCTACTAAAATTTAACATAATCTTAAATTAAATCCTTAATTTAAGATACTTTTTTTATTTACTTTTTTTTTGAAATTACAAATCTTCCAGAATTATAACAATTTTTACGAAAAAAGACAGTATAATGAATATTTCCATCTTTTAATTATCGTTTTATATGTAAAAATTGAATCGGCAAACACACTAGTTTTATAAAATGATTAAAATTTACTCCAATAATTTATTTAAAGTTAAATTTAAAATCAAAAAATATTTTTTAAATTAGAAAAATAAATTAAAGCAACTAATAAAAATTAAAATGGGTTTAATATGGAAGAAGAAAAAAAAATTCACATGGATAAACTTCTATATGGAGTTTGCAGATAAATTACTTGAATATAAAAATAATAGAACAGGATTAGTTAACAAGATCATTACAATATTTGATAATATTGACTTAAAGTTACCTCTACTTGAAACAAACAATGATATTACAGATATCGGACCATTCACTATTTTTGGACTTTTTAATAAAAACATAAAAACCGAGAATAAGATTAAAATTTTAAAGGAAATTAAAGAATCATTTTCATTGAAATCCGATTTACCTACTGACTTTAAAGGTGTTCCTGAATTAAATCCTGTAAACAGTACATTTTACTACTTTAAAGGAAGTAGAGGAGATAACGATATCGATAATTTGGGGATTTATTTGAAATCGCACTAAAATATTCTGAGAATAAAAGTCCGCAATTAAAAAATGAATTTGTAAAAATCTACAATACTGTTTTAAATCAAGTGAATATTAAATGGAACATTACAATGGGTTTATTCTGGATTAGACCTTATGAATATATTAGTCTTAATTCACGTACTAGATGGTATTTAACCAATCCTAATTTTGTAGGTGATGAGACTATTAATAGAATCAAACCATCTGACAAATCAGATACACCACCAAAAGGAGAAGAATATCTAAAAATTTGCAATGATTTTAAAGAAATAATTAAAAATAATAATTATGAATTTAAAAATTTCCCAGAGCTTATCTATATTTCATATATTGAGTCTGTAAAAGATGATGAATTAGAAAAAGAGTATAAAGAAAAAAAGAAAATTGGAGACGGAATAGGGGATTCTAATATAAATAATGACGGAAATTATTGGTTATACTCTCCAGGTCAAGGCGCATTTGCATGGGAAAAATTCCGTGACAAAAACCTAATGGGTATAGGATGGGAAGCTGTAGGAAACTTAAAAGAGTATACCTCAAAAAAAGCAATAGAATCAAAACTACAGGAAATAAATAATAGTAAACGGAAATTTTTCAATGATGCCCTTGCTTTATGGGAATTTTCAAACAAGATTAAAGTTGGAGATGTTGTATTTGCAAAAAGGGGATCACATGAAATAATTGCATATGGAATCGTTAAAGGAAAATATTTTTTTGATAAAAGTATTGATGAAAATTTTCCAAACTTTATTGAAATTAAATGGAAAGAGGAGATAAACACAAAAACTAACTTCTATCTACCTACCAAAACATTAACACGAATAACAGATTATGAGGATATGCTAAATAATATAAAAAACTTATTTGAAGATGATATTGAACCAGAGAAACCCTCCAATGAGAAACTTCCAATATATACTAAAGAGGAATTTCTTGAGGAATCATTTATAAGTGAGGAGATGTATGATAACTTAGTCAATCTTATCAGATATAAGATGAATGTAATCATTGAAGGTGCACCGGGAGTCGGAAAAACATTTACATCCAAGAGATTAGCATACTCCATTATCGGTGTTAAGGATAAGGAAAGGGTAGAGCTCATACAATTCCACCAAAGCTATTCCTACGAGGATTTCATCATGGGATACAGACCTACACAGAACGGTTTTAACCTTGAAAATGGGGTTTTCTACAACTTCTGTAAAAAGGCAGAGGAGGATGAGGATAACGACTACTTCTTCATTATTGATGAAATAAACAGAGGAAATCTCAGTAAAATCTTCGGTGAGCTTTTCATGCTTATTGAAAAGGACAAACGTGGAAACAAAGTACGTTTATTATACAATGGAGAACTATTCAGTATCCCTAAAAATCTGTATATTATTGGTTTAATGAATACCGCCGATAGAAGTCTTGCAATGATTGACTATGCGCTTAGAAGAAGATTTGCATTTTACACACTAAAACCGGCATTCGACTCTGAAAACTTCATTAGATACCGGGAGTCCTTGAATAATCCCAAGTTTGATAATGTTATCAACCTCGTTAAAGAGTTAAATGATGAGATTAAAAATGATGAGGTTCTTGGAGAGGGTTTCCAAATTGGACATAGTTATTTCTGCAACTTAGATGAGAAAACGATAGATAAGAAACTGGACTTCATAATTAACTTTGAGATAATCCCACTGCTTAAAGAATATTGGTTCGATGAGGTAAACAAGGTAGAAACATGGAGTAGCAGATTAAAAAATGCACTTGTATAATCTATTGAAGATGTGATTAAATGATCCCGATTAAAAACATCTATTATATGTTAAGCTATGCGTTCCAGGTATTAAGTGAAAAATCATATGAAAGATTAGGCATGGAAGAATTTGATAACATAAACGAATTATTTGCGGAAATTCTTATTATCAGTATAAGCAGACAGATAAAAAGGGGACTTGAAAAGGATTATATTGAAAATACCGATGAACTGCCTACCATAAAGGGTAAGATAGAACTTACCCAATCAATCGCTAGCTTAAGAAATAAGAGGGTCGTATGTTCCTATGATAATTTTACGGTTGATTCATATAAAAACCAGATTATAAAATCAACGATGCAATTACTTTTAAAAAGGGCTAAACTCTCAAAAAACAGGAGAAAGAAGCTTAAAAGATTGTACCTGTATTTTAAAGATGTGAATCTAATCGACTTAAACACCGTTAATTGGAATATCCAATATAATAAGAATAATCAAACCTATAGAATGATTATAGGAATCTGCTATCTTACAAGTAAAGGATTACTTCAAAATCACTCAGAAGGTAAAACAAAACTTATCGATTTCTATGAAAGCAATATGCCGAGATTATATGAAAAATTCATACTCGAATATTATAAAAGGGAATATGGAAATATAAAAGCGGAATCTTCCCAGATCAAATGGCAATTAGATGATGAGATAGACACCAATTTACCAATTATGCAGACAGACATTACCTTAACAAAGGATTATAAAACGGTAATCATAGATGCCAAGTATTACACACATTCCATGCAGGAACACTATAATATAAAAACGGTTCATTCCGGAAATCTATATCAAATCTTTACTTATGTAAAGAATAAAGAGGCTGAACTGTCAAATCAGAAACATGAAGTTTCCGGAATTTTGTTATATGCTAAAACAGATGAGGAAAAACAGCCCGATTACACATATAGTATGAGCGGAAACAGGATTAGTGCTAAAACTTTAGACCTTAATCAAGACTTTGATATGATTAAAAAACAACTGAATTCCATTGTTGAAGAGTATTTCTGAATAAACGGTCAAAAAAGATTGGATGTTATTGTTGAGGAGTGATTTAGATTAAAATTGGTTAAGAAACAGTCATCATAGTTAAAAATAAATTCTAGGTTTTTAAATTAAAAGGATTTTAAACCCAGTGCCCATATTTTTTAAAATATATAACCCGAAAAAACCTTTTTTAGAAATGATGATTCAAAGTAAAGAAAATAATTAATAAATAAAAAAGATATAATAATTATATTATAATATATTACAAAATTTTATTTTAAAGCTTATCATAAGTAATTAAATTATAAACACATATTTAGGAGAAATTATATTGTTAGATATTAAATTGTTTAGAGAAAATCCGGATTTAATTATTGAATCTGAAAAGAAAAGATTTAGAGACACTGATAATGTAGAAAACGTAATAAAGTATGATAATTTATGGAGAGATGGCGAAACCAAATTAAATGAATTACGTCAAAAAAAGAATAAATTATCCAAATCCTTCAAACAAGCAAAAAAGGACGGAACTATCGATGAGGTGATTGCAGAATCAAAAGCTGTCGCAGCTGAAATTAAAGAGATCACAGCTAAGAATGAGGAATACAAACAGCTACGTGAGGATTACAGATACAAAGTGGGAAACATTATTGATGAGGATGTACCTATTTCCGATACCGAGGATGATAACGAGATTATAAGGACCGTCGGGGATATCCCAGAATTTGACTTTAAACCATTAAATCATGTGGATTTAATAAACAAAATTGACGGTGCAGATTTAGAAACCGCAGCAGAGGTATCAGGTGCGAGATTTTACTACCTAAAAAGAGATATCCTACATCTTAACCTAGCATTGATTCAATTTGCTTTAGATAAATTAGAATCCAAAGGTTATATTCCACTCCAAACACCTTTCTTTGTAAAAAGTGAAGTTGCAGCGGAAACTTCCGAATTAGGTGAATTTGAAGAGACATTATACAAACTAGAAAATGAGGATTTATACCTAATTGCCACTGCAGAGCAAACACTTGCGGCATTACACAGAAATGAGATCATCTCACCAGATGACTTACCTATAAAATACTGTGCCTTATCAACCTGTTTTAGAAAAGAAGCAGGATCACATGGAAAGGATACCCTTGGTATCTTTAGGGTACATCAATTCGAAAAAATCGAACAATACATCTATTGTAGTCCTGAGGATTCTAAAAGAATACATAAAGAGTTACTTGAAACAACTGAAGAGATTTATAAGGATTTAAAGCTTCCATACCATATCGTGGCAATTGTATCCTCTGCATTAAACGACAATGCATCAATTAAGTACGATCTTGAAGCATGGTTCCCTGGATCTGAAACCTATAGGGAACTTGTATCCTGTACCAATTGTAAGGACTATCAGGCAAGAAAAACTAAAACACGTGTCGGTAGGGCAGGTTCCGGTGATGCACAAGTATTACATACATTAAACAGTACTGCCATTGCAACTGAAAGAACAATGTGCTGTATATTGGAAAACTACCAGGACGAAAATGGTAACGTTAAAGTCCCTGAGGTATTAGTACCTTATATGGGTGGAAAAACAGTGATGGAAGCTAAAAACTAATTTTAGCTTTATCTTTTCTTTTTTTTAAGATTCTTATTTAAATTAGAATCTATTCTTTATTCAAAAACTATTTTTCTAATAATTTATTGAACTCTACTTTTTAAAAGCTGTTATCATATTAATAAATTTAAAACTATTATCCTACCAATTGAGTTAAAATCTACTTTTTAAAAGCTGTTTACTAGTTGAGTTAAGATCTACTTTTTTACAAAACCCCAGTAATTTAGAAAATAAAATAAGATCTAATTTTTAATTTAAAAATCTAACTACAATTAAAAACCTTAAAAAAAAGAATGAAATTAAATAAAATTAATATTTCTCATAGTGGATTCTGGATTCATCAAATTTATCCATGAACTTGTTTTCTTGACCTTTTCCAGGATATCCGACAGTGATAATACAGTAAGGTTTGACGTTTTCATTATCCACACCTACAATTTCAGCAATAGATGCCTCGATATCCTCGAAGGTAGCAACTCCATTCCAAAGGGCACCTAATCCAAGATTTACCGCTTCAAGTAACATATTCTCTGCAGCGGCACCACAGTCTTGTTGCCATACAGTTTTATAAAAAGCCCTTTCAATGTTTGCAAGAACCACAATTGCAACAGGTGCGTTTTTTACCCTAGGTTTAATTTCCCCGATTTTTTCTAATGTATCCTTATCTTTAATTACGACAAATTCCCATGGTTCCGCATTTAATCTACTTCCAGGAGCCTGCATTCCTGCATGTATGATCTTTTCAATCTTCTCATCTTCAACTTCCTTATCTTCGTATACACGTACACTACGTCTTGTTTTTATAACTTCTTCAAAATCCAATATAATCACCATTATTAATTTAATATTTGATTTATATATTCAAATATATAAATATATTGAAAACTGGTTTTTATAACATTTTAGAGAATTATGTTTCATTGATAAAATAAAGATTAATTAAACTAAAAATTAATAAAATAGCTGGGATTTAAATAAAAATTGAATAAATTATAATAAATAAATTAAAATTAGTTAAAATTAGTTAAAAATTAAAAAATCAAAAAAAACCAGTTAAAATAAGAATTAGATTCAAAGTTTGAATTGGAAAAATCAATAGAACTTTTTTTAATTAAATTTATCGAATAAATAATATTCTAGATTAAAGTTAGAATATTAAAAATTAAACCAGATTTAAAATTAGAATATAAATTAAATATTAACAAATAGATAAAAAAAAATCAACTAAAAATAGAATTAAATAATATATTATCTTGTATTAAATTAGATGAATACAATTCAAGTAATCTAATACAAGGGTTGGAAATTATTATCTTATTATAAGATAATCATGACTTATTCTAATTTAGAAAAATTTCAATTATAAAAAATAAAAAATTAATAATTTTAATGTATCTATATAATGGTCCTTTAAAACTAATAGTTTGAAATCATTTCAACAAACTGAGGACTGGTAATATCTGCAATAGGTTCATTTTTATCCAATGTTTTGATTTTTTCCATATCCTCATCGGATAATTCAAAATCAAATAGATCAATATTCTCCTTCATTCTTCCCTCTGCAGAGGATTTAGGGAAAACAATGATTCCTCTTTGAATCAACCATCTTAGGATAACCTGTGCAATGGACATACCATATTGATCTCCAATAGTCTTCAAGGTTTCATCCTGGAAAATTCCGTCTCTTCCCTCTGCAAGTGGACCCCAAGCCTCAACTTTAGTACCGTATTTATCAAAGAAATCTTCAACACCTTCCTGTTGATAGAAGGGGTTTACTTCGATTTGGTTTACCATAGGTGTAATCCCACTATGTAATGCAAGATTTACAAATCTATCTTTTGCGAAATTACTTACTCCAATAGCTTTTACCTTACCCTCTTTGTACAATTCCTCAAATGCTCTCCATGTTGCAAACACGTCACCAATGTTTTGGTGGATAAGGTATAGATCAATGTAATCGGTTTGTAATTTTCTAAGTGATTCCTCACATGCTTTTTTAGCTTCCTCATAACCGTGATCAGTATTCCAGATTTTGGTGGTTATGAAAAATTCCTCTCTTGGAATTCCAGATTCCTTGATTGCCTGACCTACAGCCTCCTCATTATAGTATGCCTGTGCGGTATCGAAGTGTCTGTATCCTACTTCAATTGCTTTTGCCACTATATCTTTAGTTACATCAGGAGCTACCTGAAAGACTCCAAATCCTAACTGTGGTACTTCTACATCATTTGATAATTTTACATATTCCATTTTATCATCCCGAATTTTTTTAAAAATTAAAAACATTTTCGTTTTTCTACTTTCTTATATGAAAATAGTAGTATATAAAGTTTACTATGTAAACAGTTATCTTAGTAAAAAATACAACTCTATCATTCCAAAATTTTCCCATATAAATATTAATTAATATTATAATAAAATCCAAGGAAAATATTTTAGAATTCTTATATTAAATATATTCTAGCCAAATGATCTAAAACACTATAATATTAATTAGATAATAAAATTAAACCATAATTATAATTATATAATATAGATAATCATCTTTTTAATAGAATCCAATAATAAATTTTAGAATTTCCATTACCTTTAAATAGTATAAAATGAAAAATAATAAATAAGTTTACTTTGTAAACAGTTATTTATGTAAATTATTAATAATTTTTTTATAAGTTTTATATTAATTAATCATTATTAGAAAGGGTCAGAAATATGGATAGAAATAATTTGATTATATATATCATGGTTCTAGGTACTTTTGGAATATTAAGTACCGAAATGGGAGTGGTTGGAATACTTCCACAGATTGCGGAATATTTTAATGTGAGTATAACACAGGCAGGTTTATTTGTAAGTATGTTTGCTTTAACAATAGCTATATTTGCGATATTCATGCCTGTAATCTTCAGTAAATACGAAAGAAAGAAAACATTCATATTGGTTCTTACAGTGTTTACAGTGTTTACAGCAATAGGTGCATTTGTAAAGGATTTTAATATAGCATTGATCTGCCGTATAATACCTGCAATGTTTCACCCGATATACTGTAGTTTAAGTATGACAGTAGCTGCAGAAATAGTGGAACCTGATAAAGCCCAGGATGCTGTAAGTAAGGTTATAATGGGAGTAAGTGCCGGAATGATTATTGGTGTTCCGATTACCACATTTTTAGCAAGTCATTTCGGTTACCAGTATGCGATGTTATGGTTTACAACAATCAACTTTATAGTATTAATACTTACAATACTATTCTTCCCTAAAATACCTGGAAAGGAGGATTCCTATCTATCCCAAATATCCGCTGCCAAAACAGGGGTATTTTTAATATCAGTATTAGGTGTAATATTTTTAAATGCAGGAATGTATACAGGATACTCATACATCTCAGAGTTCTTAAACGTATTGACCCATATTGTAGGAACTAATCTAAGTATTGCATTACTCCTATATGGTGTTGCATCAATCATAGGTAATTGGTTAGGAGCTAAATTACTTGATAGGGACAGTAGGAAAATAATCTTAGCATCACCAATAGTGGTTTCAATCATATTATTTGGAATATTTACAGTAAGCAGTCAAACAATTCCGACAGTAATATTCATGGTCTTCTGGGGATTATTTGCAGGAATAATCAATGATATTTCACAATATCTAATGGTCTCAGCTGCACCACAGGCACCTGAATTTGCAAATGGAATATTCTTAAGTATGGGAAATGTTGGAGTCACAATTGGAACAACAATAGCAGGATTTGTTGTAGCAGGTATTGGAGTCCGTTATGTAATGCTGTTTGCGATTTTAGTCCTAGTCTTCGATTTAATACTATTATTTACAAGAACTCAAAAATACAACATTGATTAGAAAATATTTATTAAAAAAAATATAATATAAATTAATTAAATCTTTTATATAATATTTCAAAACCAGAAAAAGGGATAATATGATGTTACCAAGCCAATTCAAAGAAGAGAATTCTAGAAACATCAGAATCTACCATTATGTAGAGGAATTAGTTGGAAGTTATAAAGAATTTATGAATAGGAATAACAGTGAAGATGAGATTCCCCTCTCATATCTTCCCTTTCTACTTAGAATAAGATTTTCAAACAATACCACCCAGAAGGATTTAACAAAACTGTTTAATGTCAGCAAGGGTTATACTGCAAGATTACTTAAAAACTTTGAAGAATGTGGTTGGATTACAAGAGAAGAGAATCCGGATAACCACAGGGAAAAGATCGTTAAACTAACTGATGAGGGTATGAAAAAAACAGATGAAATCATCAAGAAAGTAGATCAATGGGAGGATATGGTAACAAGCTCCTTATCAGATACAGAGGTGATGATATTAAAAAAGTTATTGTTCGATGTGGTTGTGGAAGCTGACAAAATCTAATAAACCATTATTAAACAATAAAACTACTTTTTTAAATCATCATTTTATAATTTTAATAATTTTATATTAAAACAAAAAACCAACTTTAATGTTTAAACCATTTTAAACTTTAATGAAAATATATTAGACTAAAAAACTATATCATAATTTTAAACTATTTTTATAATTATAATAGACTATATCAGTCTAAAAAGAAACCAAATTCTATTTTAAACCATTCTTATAATAATAACCTTAAATCAATCTAAAAAAAAACTAAACTCCCTTTCTAAACTATTTTTACAATAATACTGATTTTAGAATTTTCATAAAATATTTAATAAACTAGTTATATAGTAAAATATTAGAAAAAATAGGTGAGCAAATGGTAAAAGATAAACATGTAATATCTACATTAGGTAAAGCAGAGGTTGTAATTGAAGATGGTAAGATAACATCAATTGGAGAACCTAGAATCAACTATTGTCCAATCTATAAGGATATTGACAATGTTGATGAAATCACCAAGGATTATATTGAAATGAATATAAACCGGAGAATCAAAGATTTTGGCATGTGTACCTCCAAGAGAATTATTAAAATGGAGGATATAATGACCTTCGGAATAAGTGAAACGCTTGAGACAAACCTTGAAATTGGTACAATCGACTGTGTAGTAGGTGCATGTGAAGGGGTAGGTACTGTTTTAATGACTGACCCCGATACAGTTCAAGGCGTTGGCGGAAGGGTGTCCGGACTTGTATCCACAACCCCGTTACCTGAGGTAGCTGAAAAACTTGGTAGGGAAAATGTTTTAAATCCTGAAACTGCGGAATTAAACCAGTTGAAAGGTGTTAAAAAAGCAATCAAGAAAGGTTATAAAAATATTGCAGTTACCATAATACCCTCACCTATGGTTAAAGAGATAAGGGAACTTGAAATACCTGATGACGTTAATATCTACATTTTTGTAGCCCATACAACCGGTGCAAGCAAAGAGGAAGTGGTTGAACTGTTTGAAAATGCGGATGTTATAACTGGCTGTGCATCATCCGAAATACTAGACTATGCAGATAAGGTTAAACCATATTATTCCGGTAAGAAAGTGCCATTGTTTGCAGCAACGGAAAAGGGAAGGGAATTTTTAGATAACAGATTAAAAAGTATTGGTAAACCTTTAACAGTAAAAGACTACCCTTTAGATAGATCCAATAAACCTGATCCATTAGTTTAAATTTTAATCTATTTTTAATAGATTTAACAAACCTACTCTTAGTTTAAATATTTAATCTATCTTTAATCTTAAACACTTTTTATTTTTTATGAAATTTTTAGATATAAATTAATCCATTATAGATAATCAAAAAATGATAAAATGATACTTGATGTTAGCTCCAGAACAGATATTCCCCAATATTATTCCAAATGGCTTTTAAAAAGATTTGAGGAGGGATATGTTTATGTCAGAAATCCGATGTTTCCTGAGAAGGTTTCTAGAATTGAACTTAAGGAAAACCTTATAGATTGCATCACATTTGTATCAAAGAACTATAAGCCACTTATTCCAGATATCCACAGGATTACCGACCATTATAACACCTACTTTTTTTACACGATAACAGGATATAAAGAGGATGTTGAGCCAAATGTTCCGTCTATCGACGAGAGTATAGATACCCTAATGGAGTTATCAAATATCGTTGGTAGGGATAAGGTGGCTTGGAGATATGATCCAGTATTATATACCTCATATTATAATCTTCAATACCATAAACAGTGCTTTGAATATATTACAGAAAAGGTAAACCACTATATAGACAGATGTATCTTTAGTTTTGTAGATTTATATAAAAAACTAGAAAGGAACATGCCAGAAATCATTCCATTTACAATAAAGGACAAAGAGGACATTGCCAGAAATCTTGGAAAAATCGCAGACAGATACAATATGAAAATACAAAGCTGTGCAAGTGATGTGGACTATAGTAGATACAATATTATAAACGAAGCCTGCAGAAATCTGGACCTTTTTGGAAATGCAAACAACATAAAATTTAAGGACATCAAACATAAGGGAGACAGATTGCACTGCCATTGTATTGATACAAGGGATATCGGACAATATGACACCTGTTTAAATGGATGTAAATATTGCTATGCAAATACAAATCCCAAAAAAGCCTTTGAGAATATAAAATACCATGATCCAAACTCCCCCATACTAATTGGAAATATAAGGGAAAATGATATAGTTACAAAAGCCAATCAGAAAAGCTTTCTTAAAAAACCATACAGAAAACCAGATAAAAACGAAACAACCTTAGATAAATTTTTTTAACAATTGAAAAGTAAACAAGACAATCTGGTAAAACTATAGATAGAACAATATTTTTCCTATTGAAATCTTAAAACATTAAATTTAAGGGTTATTTTTAATGATTATTAGCATTTAATATTGATTTTAGGTTTATTAATATATTAAAAGAAGAATATAATAAATAAAAAGTTAAAAAGAAATAATTTTAAATATTTGAATTAAAAAATAAGTATTCAAGATATATTAAAAATTTATGGTGTGAGTAATGGAAAAGATAGACTACTTTATTACTATTTTAATTATAATACTATGTTTAAGTCTTGCTGCACTTGGTGCAACATTAATTTTAGACAATAATAGCTCCTTACCAGATCCTAGTTCCAATCAAAGTGTTAACATAACAAACAACACTCCTGTAAGTCAAGCACCTACTTTAAAGGTAGTTGAAAAAAACACTAACAATAATGCCAATATTTCAAACAACACTACAAATCCTGATGCAGGTACTGTACTTGAGATTAAAGATTTAGGTAATGGTGAAATCAGATATAAGATAGCCGATGGAAATGGCGGATATACCTATAAGACTGTAAAGGAAAGCAATAACAATAATCAAAACAATAGTAAAAATAAATAATATCAAAAAGAGGGTGAATATGATATAAACTTTATTTAATATTTAAACAAATATTAAATATCTATTTTTAAAATATTAAGATTAAAAAAATAAAGTTAAATAATCAACTAACTTCACATGTAAAAATTAAGATTAAAAAAAAAAAGAAAGTTAAATAATTATTGAAATAACTAGCTAACTTCACATGTAAAAATTAAGATTAAAAAAAAAGAAAGTTAAATAATTATTGAAATAATTAACTAACTTTATATGTAAATTTATCCACTAATTCTTTATTTCCATTGCTGTTTTTATAGACGAATATTTTTAGATATTTAAGTTGGAAATCATCATAACCCTTTTTAGAAAAGACAACATTGGCATTCGTTATTGTATTTGCAGGCGTATCATTAGATAAAATCACATTTGATTCATTGGTACCAAAGAAATTACCTACATTATCCAATAACTGATTATTGGAGTCATAACCATAAACCTCTATAGTTGTATCGGCCAAATCTTCTTTGGTAATAAACTCCACGTTATAAACTTTAGCAGACCCGGTATAGGTATCTGCAACAAAACTTTGATAATCCGTCTGTGTTACTGAATTGACCTGGATTTCATCAGCTTTAAATAGATATGGAACATCTTCCGGACTTCCCGCCATCACTACAACTGTAGTAACTGATACGATTAAGATCAATACCACAAGCAGCCCTGCAATCAAATGTTTTTTGTGTTTTTCATTAGTGTTTTCCGGATAGACCTCGTCAGAGTAATCTTTGTTAAAGTGTTTATCAAAGAGTTGATTAGAGTAATTGTCTTTTAATGATGAATCACTGCTATTTCTATTAAATTCTTCCATGTTAAATTGGTATCCGCATCTTTTACAATATTTAGAATTTACTGGATTCTTTTCACCACAATTAACACAGTATTTAAATCTTTCCCCCATATTAACCTCCAACAAAATATTAAACTATTTAATTGAAATTATATTATAAATTTTTCAAACCATTGAATGACAGTTATACAAAAAGTCATTGAATTTAAAAATAATTATACAATTAACATTTTCAATATAGAAATACATTTTTTCAAGATTATTTAAAAAACATATATTAAATTAGTTGAAAATCTTATAAATAATTTACTGAAATAGAAAATAAAATAGTTGAAATTTTATAAAAATTGAAAAAATTATTTAAATTCAATCAAAACAGAATAAAATAGAATAGATAATTAATTTAATAATTCTAAAGGATTAAGAAATATATTTATTTATTATTCAACCTATTTTAATCAGATAAAGATCAAATTAACCAATAAAAATTTTATAAAGGTTATAATTAAAAAAAGCCAGATATTCATAGAATAGAATATTGATAAAAAAAGATAGTAAAGATTAATACATTAAAAATGTATTAAAGAAAAATATTGATTTTACAACTACACGTTTAGCTAAAAAAAAACATGTCTATTCCACAGTCACACATTTAGCTAGGTTCTTAGGTTTATCAGGATCTGAGCCCCTTTCCAATGCTATGTAATATGAGATTAGTTGAAGTGGAATTACATATACAAGTGGGGCTATGATATCCTCAACATCGCTATCAATTAGGAAAACATCGTCTGCCTTGTTTGAAAGTGAGTCATCACCTTTGGCACCAATAGCTATAACATCTGCACCTCTTGATTTGACCTCTTCAAGATTGCTCATGGTTTTTCTGTAGTTATCACCAGGCGGTAAAATTACAACTACAGGAATACCCTCATCAATTAATGCCAGAGGCCCATGTTTAAGTTCACCTGCAGCATAACCTTCACCATGGATATAGGTAATCTCTTTAAGTTTAAGTGCCCCTTCAAGAGCTGTTGGATAAGCAAATCCCCTTCCAATATAGAAGAAATCATCAGCATATTTGTATTTCTTGGACATTTCTTCTAAAGACTCCGCATCCTCCAGTACCTCATCAATATATTTTGGAACCATTTCCAGTTTTTCTAGAAGTTCATCGTTTTCTGCCAAAAGTCCTGCAAATAAATATATTGAGATTAACTGGGATATATAAGTTTTAGTAGCGGCCACACCTATCTCAGGACCTGCCTGTGTTTGAATCACATATTGAGCTCTACGTGTAGCAGATGAACCTGCAACATTTACAATGGCCAATGTTTTACTTGTTTTATTGGCAATATCCAAAGCCTTTAATGTATCTGCAGTTTCACCTGACTGTGAAATAAATACAACCAGAGTGTTCTCATTTAAAGTGTTTGCAGAATACTTAAACTCTGATGCAAGAATCACATCAGTCGGTATATTCGCAAGGGTTTCGATTAAGTATTTACCGGTAAGGGAGGCATGGTAGGATGTTCCACAGGCAACAAACACAATTCTATTTATATCATCCTTGATCTCATCTACAATGGTCTTAATATTGTCCTTTTCTGTCAAGGTATTTTTAACGGCTGAACTCTCCTCATTGATTTCCTTAATCATGAAGTAATCATAACCCTCTTTTTCAGCCATTTCAGGAGTCCAGTTAATAGTCTCGATTTCCTTATCTAAAATGTTCCCCTCGGTATCCTTAACTGTTACTCCATCCATCGTTAAGGTAACAATTTCCCCTTCTACAGGATAAATGATATTATTGGTATATTTTAAAATAGCTGGGGAATCACTTGCAACAAAGAATTCGTTTTTACCTACACCTACAATTAATGGACTGTCCTTTCTGGTTGCAACTACCTTATTTGGTTCATCAATTGAAATAGCCGCAATAGCATAAGCCCCAACCATTTTATCAATAGTTTTTACCATGGCTTCTTCAAGGTTTGAACCTTCATCCATGAATTTTCTAAGCAGATGAGGAATTACCTCAGTATCGGTATCTGATTTGAAAGTATGGCCTTCCTTGATTAACTCTTCCTTAAGCTCAGCATAATTCTCAATGATTCCATTATGTACAACTGCTATTGTACCGTCCTCATCAGTATGTGGATGAGCATTTACACGGTTTGGATCTCCATGGGTTGCCCAACGTACATGTGCAATACCACATTGACCTTCCATATCTCCTAAATCAAGATTAGTGTTAACATCAATAATTTTACCCTTATCCTTTTTAACATAAATTTTATTGTCTTCTGTAGCAATACCTACTGAATCATATCCCCTGTATTCAAGTTTAGATATACAATCTAGTAAAATTGGTGCTGCTTTTTTATCTCTTAAAACACAACCTACTATACCACACATAATCTATAACTCCATTAAATAAATAATCATAAAGTTTCCATCATGAATTTATATTGTAAATAAATCCTATTAATAAATCTAAATTTAAAAATTTCCATTTTATCTAAGAAACTCTTAAAAAAATCAATCCATATACATTCATTTAATTTAAATTTAATTTAATTCCACAGTTATCTATAAGATTGATTTTTATCTTTTAAGATTCCAAATGTACTTACTGTTATATTTGTTGTTTATAATTTATATATTAAAATTTAAACCTAATCTTTTTAAAAAAATTTCTTATTTTGTAATAATTAAGTTGTAATACTATTTAAATATTAAGTATATCTGAAAATAAAAAAGATTTTATTAAAAATACCCGTATTTTATATAGGCGAATTGTTTTAAACTTATACTTTAATTAAATATTGCTTTTAAGTTGAGATTAAAAAAAAATAGTCTTTTATCGTTGAATCTTTAACAACACTAAAAGTTTAAAGACCCTTATGTTAAAAGTATCTAAAACCTTTAAAATGTTAATTTAAAAATCATATTTACTAAAATTAGATAATTTCCATATTTAATTAATAAAATGAGATTAACAAAAAAATAATATATAAAACAATGAAAAAATGTTTAAAATTAATTTGAAATTATTAATTTTCTTCTTTAGATGCATCCCAAGGTTGATTTCTAATTATACTGTGCATATCTATAGTATCATCATCAATAAACTCTAATTCTAGTTTACCATCTTTAACATTCCATATAACAAAATTGTCTTGTTTAATACCTAATTCTTCCCTATATTTTAAAGGAATTGTTAACCTAAATCCATTTTCAATCTTGGTTTTCATGTTACCACCTATAATTTCTAGTCATATTATAATCTAATTTTATCTCATATAAAAATTAATCTAATTTTATTTAATGTAGAAATTAGTTTTCATAAAAGATTATTGATGGTCAATAACAAAATATATAATTAATAATAAAATCATAAATAAGAATATTGTATATTTATTTAAAATTAATAATTTTCTTTAAATATTTTCAAATTATTAGAGGATTAAAATGATTGAAAAGACTGAACTAATGTATGAAGGAAAGGCTAAAAGCGTTTATGAAACTAATGAAGCTGATAAAGTTATTGTTGAATTCCGTGACGATATGACTGCTGGTGACGGTGCAAGAAAAGAGACCATGGATAAAAAGGGTTATTACAATTCAATAATTACCGCTAAAATCTTTGAAGTGCTTGCCGACAATGGCATTGATACCCAATTAATAGAGCTTCAAAAACCTAAGACCTTAGTTGTTAAAAAACTTGACATGATTCCTCTTGAAGTCATTGTACGTAATATAGCAACTGGAAGTTTAGTCAGGACATTTCCTTTTGAGGATAAGACTCCACTAAACCCACCTATTGTACAAACCGATTATAAAAGTGACGAATTCCATGATCCTGCCATAAATGATTCCATTTCCAAAGCACTTGGTCTTGCAACTCAAGAGGAACTTGATTTCATTAAGGAAACTGCACTTAAAATCAATGACATAATGAAGGACATGTTTAAAAAAGTTGGCATTATCTTAGTTGACTTTAAAATTGAATTTGGTAAAGATTCCGAAGGTAAAATCGTTCTTGGTGATGAGATTAGTCCAGATAGTTGTAGATTATGGGACGCAGATACTATGGACATGTTAGATAAAGAATTATTCAGAAAAGGCCAAGACGATAAAGTCATGAGCGCTTATGAAGAGGTCTTCAATAGATTAATTACTGATGATGACAAAGCTAAATGGAATTTATAGACTTGTTGTTAGTTAAACTATTTAATATAAAATTTGTAATTCTAGATTATCCCAATAAAAATATATTATGAGTGATTTAAATGAAATATGATATAGAAGTAACAATATATCTTAAAGAAGGAATGTTGAATCCCGAGGCAAAAACTATTGAAAACTCACTTTCCCTACTTGGTTATAATGTATCAGACACCAAAACCAAAAGCATCATTACTTTCCAGATGGAAGGGGAAAACACTGAGGAGGTAAAATCCGAAGTGGACGATATGTGTCAAAGATTACTCTGTAACCCTGTAATTCATAATTACAAAATCCTTGTTTTCCCGGAAAGTGTAGACTGCGGACTTAAAGAATAGATACGGGGGATAACATGAGAATAGGAGTAATAAGATTTCCAGGAACAAACTGTGATAGGGATGTTCATCATGCATTGGAACTTGCTGGTGCAGAGGCCGATTACGTTTGGTGGAAGGATGAGGATCTAACTGACTATGACGGTATTGTCATTCCAGGGGGATTTTCATATGGAGATTACTTACGTGCAGGAGCAATAGCTTCAATCACACCTGTAATTGACGGAGTAAAAGCATTGGTTAAAGAGGAAAAACCAGTACTTGGAATATGTAATGGTGCCCAAATCCTAGGAGAAATAGGACTTGTTCCAGGGGTTTTCATCACAAACGAATATCCCAAATTTAATTGTCAGTCAATAGAGCTTAAGGTCAAGACCACACGCAGTCCGTTTACATCATACTACAAGAAGGATGAGGTGGTTCAAATACCAATAGCCCATGCAGAAGGAAGATTCTATACAGAGGATGTTGAGCTTTTACATGATCAGGACCAAATATTGTTCCAGTTTAATGATGAAAATCCAAACGGATCCATTGAAAAAATCACAGGCGTATGTGATGAATCTGGACTTGTCTGTGCAATGATGCCTCACCCTGAAAGGGCATGCGAGAAAATTTTAGGTTCAGACGACGGACTTAAAGTATTTAAAGGTATGATTGACAATAGCTGATCCTTAAAAAGATAAAGGACAATAAAAAAAATAAAATTCCAACTATTTAAAGAAAAAAATGTGATAAAATGGTAGTGTATTTAGTAGGTGCAGGACCTGGAGATGCAGATTTAATAACCGTAAAAGCTGTAAAAATACTTAAAAAAGCTGATGTAGTTTTATATGACTATTTATCAAATGATGAAATATTAAATTATGCGCCAGATACTGCTAAGAAAATATATGTAGGTAAAAAAGCAGGTTCCCACTATAAAAAACAGGATGAGATCAACGAGCTTATCGTTAAGGAGGCTCAGGACAGATCCAATAACAAGGAAGGTAAGGACCCCGTTGTGGTACGTCTTAAAGGTGGAGATCCTTTTGTGTTCGGACGTGGGGGAGAGGAAATCCTCGAACTTGCAAAAGCTGGAATTGATTTTGAAGTTATTCCAGGGGTTACCTCAGCAGTAGGTGCACCTACATCACTTGGATTACCAATAACACACAGGGCAGTTGCAACGTCATTTACAGTTGTTACTGGTCATGAAGACCCAACAAAACCAGACAAACAGGTCAAATGGGATTTTACAGCAGATACCTTAATCATCCTAATGGGAATCGGAAACATTAAAGAAAATACACAGGAAATCATGAAATATCGTGACGGTAAAACACCTACATGTGTCATAGAAAGCGGAACACTTCCCAATGAAAGGGTAATATTTGGAACACTTGACAATATTGCAGACAAAAATATAAATACACCTGCGATTTTAATAATTGGAAATGTCATTGATGTGTTTAAGGATTTAGATTACCTAAAAGCTAAAGAATAAATAATAAGAGGGATATTATTTTTGGACTAAACCTACCTTTTCATCTGTACCAGCCTGCAGCAATAATAATTGGAATTATTGCAATATACTATGCCCATAGAAAATATAAAAATCATGAAATCCACTTGGGACTAATAGTGTTGTGGGACATATTCTTTATTCTAATGATTGTTGTATCATTTTTAGGTGATTTTACAACATTCATGAGTAATTACATAGGTTTTAGACGTGGTCTTGATTTGATATTCTCAGCCGCTTTAGCTATACTTCTATACTTTAGTTTCAAAACAGCTCAAAAAGTAGAGGAGCTGAATGACAATATCTATAAATTAAACAGTATTATTGATAAGAACAATAAGAAAGAATAAACAGCATTTAAAAGTTTTAAAGTTTTTCAATTTAAAAAACTTCTATTTTTCTTATTTTAAAAGTAATTTCTATAGTTAAAAACTTCTATTTTTCCAATAATGTTTTTTACATAAAATTCATAATTTAATTTAGTAAAAAAAATATTTATATTAAAAAAATAATTTCCAACATTTCCTATTTTTAAAGATAAACTTTTTACCTTAATAACTTAAAAAAAATCCAATTTCTATTATTTTAAACAACATATCTTTATATGAAAGGTTTATAGTTTTCCTAATTTAAAAAAATAAACTTTTCAATTTTATACATAAAAGAAAAGATAATACTTAAAATAAATTTAATTTAAAAAAAATAGCTAATAATGAGGAATTATTGTTCCTCACTTGATTTATGGAAGAATTTCTTAATTCTAAATGATATATATTGAGTTCCACCACGTACATTACGTTTAAATTCTTCCCATGTGAGATTTGCAAGAAATGTTTTAACAATATATGTAAATGAGAAATAATATTTGCTCATCAGGTTATCCCTAATTTTTTCAATCTCCTCATGACTTGCATAGGGATAGTCAACCAAACAATTAAGATAGCCCTCATCATTCAACCAATGGGAATAGTCCTCGGTTATGAGATAATCATTGTCCCGTGCCCAATTATAGAATTCCGTACCTGGGAAAGGCACCGCCTGCTGGAAGAAACACATGTCAGGATAAACCTCCTTTGCAAATTCATAGGTTTGATTAATGGTTTCAAGATTATCCCCTGTAAGACCAATCATAAAGCATCCGAATACTTTAATATCCAAATCACGAGCATATCTGGCAAAGTTACGTGACTGTTCAAGAGTAATTCCTTTTTTAGTCTTATCAAGCACTTCCTGGTTACCTGATTCATAACCGCATACAAGTAACCTACAGCCTGCCCCCTTCATTTTGGCCATCGTTTCATAGTCAAGATCCACCCTTGTATTGCAAGACCATATTGGTTTAAGACCCCTTTCTATAATCTCATCACATACTTCCATTACACGTTTCTTGTTTACTGTGAAAGTATCATCCTCAATAAATATTTCCTTGATTTCAGGCATGTCAGTTAGGATATACTCGATTTCATCCACCAGATCTTTAACGGATCTTAAACGATACAATCTTCCACCCATTGTTGATGGATAGGAACAGAAGTTACATTTATTTGGGCAGCCTCTACTTGATACAATCTGTATCATAGGTTTCTGTGCAAATGCATATGCATAATCGTTACAATCCAGGAATTCCTGATAGACCTTAGATACCCAAGGAAGCTTATCCAAATCAACTAAAGGTCTGTCAATGTTATGGACAATCTTACCGTCCTCATCCCTATAGGAGATTCCCTCAATATCTTTAAGTTGACCGTAGTCTACAATTGAATCCCCACCTGCCTTTACAATCTCAGGTACGGTAAAATCGTATTCCTGACGAACGACAATATCTACCCCGTAGCATTTGTTTAGAACATCCTCCGGCAGAATTGTAGGATGTGTTCCACCACAGATAATTTTAATATTGGGAAAACTGTCTTTAATCCTGTTTAGGGTGTTATAATCATAGCTACATGTAGGTGTAGTTGTCTCACACATAATATAATCTGGATTGTATGAGGATATTTCATTTAAGGTATCCTCTAATGTAAAGTTTTTCGTAATACAATCAACTAATTTAACGTCAATTCCATAATCCTCACATACTCCAACACAGTAAGCAAGCCAATAGGGATAATATAAAGTACCTGATTTTGTCTTCTCTGGCCAACGACTTGCCCTACTAATATTGAATTCATATGGTAAATTCAAAAATAATACTTTCATGATTTTCTACACCTATTAAAAATAAATATGATCTCTACCCTACTTCCTAAAAATATAACAATAAATGGTATTTATCTTATAATATTTAAGTTTTATAAAGAGGATACTTAATGTTTAAAAAGTCAATAGAAAAATCATAAAAATCAATATATTCTAAGAACATCTATTGGAAATCCTATAGGATTATATAAAAAAATATCAGATAATTAGAAAGTATTTATACAAAAAATAAAAAAGATAATAATGATTAATAATTAAAATCAAAAAATGATAATATGGAAAATAGAGTGATTGAGAAGAATGGAGATAGTATTTCACCTCTTGGGTTTGGAGCTATGAGACTTTCATTAAACGGAAGGGAATATGGGGAATCTAGACGATTATTAAGAATTGGAATCAACAATGGTATAAATTTTATTGATACCGCATATGTTTACTCCAATGGAAACAATGAAAAGCTCATTGCAGATGCCCTAAAAGACGGTTACAGGGAAAAAGTGAAAATATCCACAAAGATACCTGCATTCAATATTAAAAGAAGGGAGGAAATGGAACCTTACCTCAACAAACAATTAAAAACTTTAGGTATGGATTACATTGACTATTACTTCCTTCATAATGTTAACCTAAAAATTATGGAAAGACTCTCAGATATCGAGGTATTTGAATTCTTGGATAAAGCAAAAAAGGAAGGTAAAATAAGAAACGCAGGCTTTTCATACCATGGAGAGATCAAGGACTTTAAGAAAGTAGTTGATATGTATGATTGGGACATGTGTCTAATACAATTCAACTATTATGATGATGGCATTCAGATGGATATGGATTGCATTGAATATGCACACTCTAAAAAGATGGGAATATTTGTAATGGAACCTTTAAAAGGAGGGATCCTTGCAGGAGATATGCCGGAGAAAGTTGAAGAGGAATTCAGAAAAGTCAACCCTAAAAAAACCAATGCGGAATGGGCTTTATCCTGGGTATTAAACCATCCGGAGATTACATGCGTTCTATCCGGAATGACAGATATAGAACAGTTAAGGGAAAACATAAGGATTGCAAAGGAAGTAAAACCTAATTCGTTAAGTGATGAGGAGCTTAAAACAATTAAGCATGCAAGAAACATGATGAAGAAATCCCTTAAAATCAACTGTGCTACCTGTGGTTACTGCATGCCTTGTCCAGAAGGAGTAAACATCCCCAAATGTTTCGATCTATATAATGAAAAATTCCTATTCAATAAAAAAGATCTTAAAGCAAGAACACAATATCTCACACAGTTAGGCGGTGCGCTTGACGGCAATTCCCAGAATGCCGGAAAATGTACCCAATGCAATAAATGTGTAAGGTTATGTACCCAACATCTTAACATTCCGGAGGAACTTAAAAAGGTCAAATCCGAGTTTGAATATCCTGGATTTAACATTATAAACGGTATCGGCAAATATGTTGTACTGCCAGTAGCCAATAGAATCTTTGATATGAGAAATAAACTTTAACCTAAGTTATTTTATTATTTTTTATAATATTATATTTTAAATACTGAAAACCTGTTTTAAACAATTAAGCCTTATTTATACAAACAATATTATACATTTTAAATATTGAATACTGAAAAACCTGTTTTTAACAATTAAGTTTTATTTATGCAGACAATATTATATATTTAATATATTGATTATTGGAGGATCTGCTTTTAACAATTAAGCATTGTGATTTTTAAAAAAGTTAAACAAAAATTAAATAAATTATGAAATACTTAAAAATAAATAATAGTATGGAGGATAATATTATGGATATTCTTATGATTATTATTCTTGTTATAGTTGTAATCCTGATTATTGGAATAATTCTAATCTACAATGGTCTTGTTAATGCAAGAAACAAAGTGAAAAATAGCTGGGCGCAAATCGAGGTCCAACTTAACAGGCGTGCTGACTTAATTCCAAACCTTGTAGAAACTGTAAAAGGTTATGCAAGTCATGAAAAGGAAGTATTTGAAAAGGTGACCGCTGCAAGATCTGGTCTTTTACATGCTCAAGGAGTGGAAGAGGTTGCAGAAGCAAACAATATGTTAACCGATACATTAAGAACTTTATTTGCCGTATCAGAAAACTATCCTGATTTAAAGGCCAATGAGAATTTCATTAATTTACAGAACCAACTTAAAGATACGGAGGACAAGATCGCATATGCAAGACAGTTCTATAATGATACTGTATTAATGTATAACAATAAATGTGAAACATTCCCAAGTAACATATTTGCGAATATATTCAACTTTAAAGAAGCGGATTTCTTTAAAGGAGCACCCGGCTCAGAACAGGTACCAAAAGTTGAATTCTAAACAAAACTCTTATTTTTATTTTTTTACTATTTTTAAAAGAGAATAATTATTGATTTTAATCCAAAAGGTGAGATATTATGGATAAGAAGATAGTTGGAATACTGATTATTTTAACTATTGCTTTAGCTCTGATTCCTACCATCACAGCAGATGATGATAGATCCTACGACATTACACGGGGAATCGTTAATCTGACTGTAGACTCTAACGGTAACCTGCAGGTTTTAGAAACATATACCTATGATTTTAAAGGAACATTTCATGGAGTTAATCGTGAAATACCCGTTAAAGATGGAGAAGGTCTAACAAATTATAGCGTCACGACAGATGGAGCCTATAACAGTGTTTCTGTATCTAATGAAGATAACTATAAAGAGTTTACCGTCAACCTATATAAGGATCCCGCAAAAACACAGGCAATCTCAGACTGTGAGGTGAATGTGACCTATAACTACACAATGAAAAACACCGTTAAAATATATAATGATGTTGGCGAAGTCCAATATAAGGTCTGGGGAGGTGAATGGGACCAGGGCATTAGTAATTTTACAGCATGCCTAAACGTTCCCTCAAGAAATGGAGTTGAATACTGGATCAATCCGAAAAACTTTGATGGAACAAGCAAATGGACCCAAAACACCTTACAATTACATACAGACTATAGGGAAAGTGATGAATACATTGAACTTAGAGCAGCAATTCCAAGAAGTGAATTTAATCCAAACCCTACAGACGGAAACATAATCAATAAGAATGGTCTTGATGAGATTAAAAAGATACAGTCCGAGTATAATACAAAATACGATATCGCAAATATGGGATGCGTTTCTACCATAATCCTAGAATTCATATACATTGTATCTGTTGTAGGAATATACCTAAAATATGGTAGGGAACCTAAAATAGAGTATAATGGAATCTATGAAAGGGAACCTCCTACAGATGACAGTCCAACATTTATCAATGCAATGATACCAGACAGATTTAAAAATGTGGGAGATTTAAATGACAATGGATTTAAAGCCTGCATAATGGAACTAATAAATGACGGTTATCTAAAAATTGTAAATAGGGACAATATAACAGAAAATAAAAGTAACAATATTAGATTAGAAGTTACGGACAAAGACCAATCCAATTTAGAATTCTACCAGAAACATGCGATAAACATCCTTAAAGGTTTTATGTATAATGGTGTAATCGACTTTAAAATGATGGAAAATGATTTGAAAAACGAGGAAAATGCAGAAAGATTCAATAACGTATACAGAGCCTGGAAAACCAGTTTTATCTCTAGAAATATACCTGAAAGCATAAAAAGGGAATACTTTGATGATACCGGATCAGTCTATATAATGATTTTATCCCTAATCATCTTAGTAACCGGTATCATATTAGGATACTTCTTGTTTGGAACAAATGTGGAACTAGAGTCTATAGGATTTGTAGGTTCAATCGCATTAATAGCATCAGGTATTATTGGACTACTATTACCCTCAACATTTGGTGGAAGATGGAGTAAGGAGGGAAAGGAATTTGAAATGAAATGGTTAAACTTTAAGAAATATCTTAATGACTACTCATTAATAAAAGAATATCCTCCAGAGTCCATTGAAATATGGAACAAATATTTAATATATGCAACTGCACTTGGAGTTGCTAAAACTGTTGAAAAAGCAATGAACAGCATTGCATACAATAACATCACAGACAGCTATTATTACAACAATGATGTATTCATGTTTAGTTACTTTGGTGGAATGAATGCATTAGAATCTGCAATAACAACCGGAATAAACACCATTAATACCTACGATATTGGGGATATTGGAGGGGGATCTGGTGGTGGAGGTGGAGGAGCTTTCTAGCTTCCAAACTTCTTTAATCTCCATATCTTTATTTTAACATGTTTTCAAATAAAACATGCCTATTTTTAAAACAATAAATGAAGACTACTTCTATAATGATTCTAAAGACCTAATCCATCCTAAGTAAATGAAAGCCATAAACCTTAAAAAACTATTTTTAACAATGAATTCTTTCATACAACCACAATCTAACCATTAAAAAATCTATAAAAAAAACTATAAACCTTAAAAATAATTTAAAATCTGTTTTTAACAATGAATTATTTTATATAAGCAGATGCTAATCATTAAAAAATAAAAAAACCACAACAATTTAAAATCTATTTAAAAACTGTTTTTAAACTAATATTACCATATTCTCAATGAAACCATTTAAATTAAAAAAAAATATAGAGTAAATTAATTTCATGATTTAAAAATATTATTTCTAAAAATAATAAAAATTAAAAAAATAAAATTATTCTTTTATAAAAAAATAAATTAAAAAAGTTAAAAAGGACAATTAGAAAATTGAAAAAAAACTTGTATTTAAAATATCTTAAAAAATCCAAAACCCGATTTAAAAAAAACTTATAAAAAGGATTTATTCAAATATCCTAAAAAATCCAAAAACAATTCAAAAATTGAAAAAATGATTAAACCTATAATAAAATAGCAAAGATAATTATAAAAAATGCTTAAATATTAAAATAGAACTTATAAATATCTTATTTAATAAAAAAAAAATAAAAAGTAAGAAATAATTATAAATAAACTAACTATTTTTCATTGTACCATCCAAATAGGATTCGTAACCTTTGAAATCCATTAAACCATGACCGGAGAAATTAACTACAATCGTCCTCTCCTCACCAGTTTCTTTACATTTTTTAGCCTCATCAATTGCTACTTTAACCGCATGATCAGTTTCAGGTGCTGGAATTACACCTTCACATTTAGCAAATAATTTTCCTGCAGCAAAAACATCTGTTTGATGAGCAGTTACAGGAGTAATATAACCTTCATGTGTAAGTAATGAGACCTGAGAGTTCATTCCATGATATCTAAGTCCACCAGCATGTACTGCAGGTGCAATAAAATCATGCCCTAATGTATACATCTTTAGAAGTGGAGTAAAACCAACATTATCTCCAAAATCATAATCATATCTACCTTCTGTTAAAGTAGGACATGCAGAAGGTTCCACCGCTAAAAATTCACAATCAGTATTTCCCTTAATTTTTTCTCTTAAAAATGGAAACATAGCTCCACCAAAGTTACTTCCTCCACCAACACATCCAATCATAACGTCTGGTTCTTCCTCAGCGATTTCCAATTGTTTTTCAATTTCTTGACCAATTACGGTTTGATGTAATACTACATGATTTAATACACTGCCCAAGGTATATTTAGTTTTGTCATCAGCCAATGCCTCTTCAACTGCTTCTGAAATAGCTATTCCTAAAGACCCCGGAGTATCTGGCATTTCATCTAAGATTTTTCTTCCTACTTCTGTTCTACTACTTGGTGATGCAAATACATTTCCATCGTACATTCTCATAATAGTTTTTCTAAAGGGTTTCTGATCATAGGAAACTCTCACCATATAAACATTAGCCTCCAGACCCATTAATGAAGCTGCAAGAGATAATGCTGTTCCCCATTGACCTGCACCAGTTTCAGTAGTTAATTTTTCAATGCCCTCCTTTTTTGCAAAATATGCCTGTGCAATTGCACTATTTAATTTGTGACTTCCCGTTGGAGAGGTATCTTCCCTTTTATAATAGATTTTTGCAGGAGTATTCAATTTTCTCTCAAGACCTACTGCTCTAGTTAATGGTGTAGGTCTTCCTAATCTTTGATATAATTCACGTACCTCTTTTGGTATCTTAATATATCTTTCTTTAGAGAATTCTTGATTAAGACACTCACCTACAAATATATCAGGTAATGTGCCGATTTGATCTTTACCTTCACTATTTTTAGGTGAAGGTAATTCCACAGGCAAATCTGCATTAATATTATACCAATTTTTTGCTACTTCATCACTAGGTAAATCGATTTTATAATCCATGGTATCTCCTTCTAATACTTTATAATCTTAAATTTAATTTTTTTAAAAAAAGTACTATAATGTATTTTTTAGTACATTAAATATTTTAAATGATGTTATATTTAAATCTTTACTGTACATTTTTGTACATTAAACTCTTTAAAAATAAAATAAACCTTGAAATCCATAATAGGTATTAAAAAAGTCCATGATTAAGTAATTAATAAAAAATAAATTTAATGAAATACAGAATTAGTTTAGTATAAAAGACTAGAGTTATACCTTAATATAAAAATAATATTCAAGATCAATACAAAAGAATTATGATTATATTTTAATAATTAAGATTAAATCAGATGAGGAATTTTATGAGCAATAAGAAAATAGTAGCTTTAACACGTCCTATAAGCAGATCAAAAGAGGCTAAAAAATTAGTAGAGTCATATGGTGGAGAGGCTCTAATAGTACCTACATTAGAGTTAGAACTTCTAAATTCACCATCACTTAAAAAATTTATGGAAGAGATCGATGATTTGGATTGGTTAATATTTACATCAGTCTCATCACTGGATTCAATATATAAATATTACCCGGATTTTAATGAAAAATTAAATGACAATTGTAAAACAGCAGTTATCGGCCATAAAACGGCTGAGGTTGCGGAAAAATATGGTCTCAGAGTAGACCTTATACCTAAGGATTATACCGCCGAGGGATTACTTGAAAGCTTTAATGATATAGACATTAAAGGACTAAAAATTGGCATTCCAAGAACCTATTCCGCAAGGAAAGTACTTCCCGAAGAGCTTAAAAATCGTGGAGCCAATGTGATTCTTGCTGAAAGTTATAGATCCACCATACCCCATGATAAAAGTAAAATAAAAGGGTTAATCAATAAAATATTAAATAAGGAGATTGATGCGATTACATTTACAAGTCCTTTAACTGTTAGAAATTTATTTAAAGTTGCAGAAGACAATATCAAGGACCAACTATCCAAATCATTATCTGAGAACATAATCACAGTATCCATTGGACCTATTACCGCACAGGCCTTAGACGAATTCAATGTTAAATATATCTATCCTGAAAGGTATACTGTAAAGGATATGATTGACTTATTATTCGACAAGTTTAACAACAAAGAAAATTGATTTAGGAAAATAAATGAGATAGATTATGTCATACAAGATTAGTATAATTGTACCTGTTTACAATGGGGATAAAACACTGGAAAATGCACTGGACTCCATTATAAATCAGACAATAGGTGTTAAAAATCTGCAGGTTATAATCGTCGATGATAAATCTACCGACAACAGTAGAATTATAATTGACGAATACTGTCAAAGATATGAAAGTTTTGAGGCCATATACCTTAAACGCAATATTGGTGGAGCCTATGGACCAAAGAACATAGGACTCAAACATGTCAAAGCACCTTATATTATGTTTTTAGATTCAGATGATAGTTTTGAGAGGGATGCATGTAGAATACTTTATAATAAAATCACCCACAGTAATGCCCAGATTGTATATGGAAGATATAAACGTATCTATACCGATGTCAATTTAATGACAAAAGAAAACCGTGCAGACAACTATATAAGCCCTAATCTGGAACTTGTCCAAAAATCCCACTCAGCATTCAAGGACAGTCTTAGTGAATATAATGATGATATTCTGGATAATATCACACTTACAGGGATTATGGGAAGTCTTTGGAGGAATATCTTTGGAAGGATATTCTATGGAAGAACCATTAAGAATCCGGAAACAGAAGACGGAGTATTTGATGAGATTTACATTAAAAGATTAGAGGACAATATTGACATACTTAAATCACTTCCATCATTCTGGACCAAAATATATGATGCAGATTTAATTTTATCAAACAATATTAGGTTTCCGGAGGTGATTTCTGCAGAGGATTTGAATTTCATAATGGAGGCCTATTTTAAAGCCAATGGTATAATATTTTTAAACAATACATTTATCTATAATTATTATATGAGAGATTCCGAGGATGACAAATCCATTACAAAAGATATAAGTTATAGATTGGTCTATGATTCCCTATTAGGTTACGCCAAATGTTCAAACTTATGTAACAAACATGGATTCGAGAATACGGAAATAATTCTAAACCCATTTTTACTTAATTGGATCAGTTTATATAAAAGAGCAGATTTAGACAACAGCCAAAAGATTAAACTTCTAAGAGAGTTTGAAATATTTAGAAGCCATTATAATTGTAAATGGAAAGGAAACCTTTTATGTTCCATTATTATAAAAATGATTAACAGATCCATTCAAAAAAAGAGAAGATATAATAAGCGTGGAAATAAAAGAAAATCAGAAAGATATAAACGATATGAAATTGATTATGAAAATTAATAAATTATAAAACTTTAATATTTATAAAAAAGAAATATCTTATTAATTATGAAATTAAAATAGATTATCTCAAATAAGAAATATGTCTTGGATTAAAATAGCTAGTCTAAGGATAAGAAGATAATCATTATAAAAACTATAATAATTAAATTTAATAAAATATCCAAAACTTAATTGAAAATTAAGACCATATCAAATCTAAGAAGACATTGAAAGATGGAAAGATGATTTGATAATTAAATTTATTAATGTAGTTAGTTAAAAACTTTTAAGATTAAGGTTAAAACTTTAACTAATCTTAAAAACCTGTTTTAAATTAAATTATATATTATTGTTAGTTAATTTAATCATATTTAAATAATTAGGAGCTATACTATGAAAAATGAATTCACTGTAATATGGCCAGTATATATAGATTCTAATAGAACAATTTCCGAAGGTCGTAAAATAGCTAAAGATGAGTCTGTGGATGATCCTTCACTTAAAGAAATCAGAAAAGCTTGTTATAAACTACACCTACAGCCAGCAATTGAAAAATATAAAAGTTATCCCGGTTCATGGTATGAACATTCCGGAAGGGTAACTGTAAAAACAGATATGAAAAAAAATGAACTTTTAAGGGCTGTAGCAAGTAAAATAAATAATGAAATACGAAAATATTAGATTAAGGTTAAAAAATGAGTATAGAATTGGAAGAAACAATTGAAGAGTTACCTACCCAAATGAAACAATTATACAAGGAAGCTAAAGAGATTATTCTTAATAATGAAGATATTAAAATTTACAGCCATAATGATTGTGATGGAATATCTTCAGGAGCAATTCTTTCAATAATTATGGATAGACTAGGTAAAGATTATGAGATAGAGTTTGTTTCTCTTGATAAACTAGAAGATTTACCATTAACCCATAAACTTACCATTTTCTCAGATCTAGGTTCCGGACAGCCTGTTGAAAAATATGCAACGGAAGACTCCGAAATCATAATATTGGACCATCACCCTCCACTCAGGGATTTAGACTACAGAGATACAAAAGACTTTAAATTCCTTGAGATAAATCCGATGCATTTTGGAATTAATGGTTCTTATTATATCTGTGGTGGGGGATTATGTTATTATCTTGCCAAAGAATTCGGATATGATGATTTAAGTTGGATTGGAGTTCTATCCGCTGTAGGAGATATGCAAAATACCCATACCGGTAAAATGGAAGGCCTTAATAAGCTCATATTAAATGATGCGATAAAGGGAGGATATGTAAAAAAGATAGGTGACTTATCTATTTATGGTCGGGAAACAAGACCCCTATTTGTAGCGTTGTCCTATTTCTCAGATGTAACATTGCCAATCACAAACAGTAAGACAGAATGTATTGCATTGTTAAATGAATTAAATATACCTAAAACAACAGATAATCATTATACAACCTTAAGTGACCTTACAAAACCAGAAAAAAGCAGACTATTCTCCGCACTTGTTAAAATGTTATCCAGGGAAGTTCCTGGAAAATATGTTGAATATATTCCAAAACTTGTAGCTGCAGATAGTTATGAATTCCTACAGGAAGCAGATCATACATTTCTACGTGATGCGTCAGAATTTTCAACCGCAATGAATGCATGTGCAAGAAATAAGGAGGAAATGGTCGCACTTAAAATATTGAAAGGCAATAGGTCAGATGCATTAGATGAACTTGAATATATCTCAAGAAACCATAGAAGATACTTAGCCTTAAAGATTCAGGAAGTCCAAGAGTCACATGCCATTGTTGAGATGAATAACATTCAATACTTTGACGGTAGTGGAATTAAAAGTGAGGTAGTTGGAACCATAACCGGAATGGTATTGTCTTACGGAAATTGGAGAAAACCGATTATAGGATTTACACAGGTAAGTGAAGACAACGATGATTTAAAAATCTCACTTAGATGTTCAAGGCTACTGGCATATGATGGAGTTCATTTTGGAAACATTATCCGTGAGGTTGCACAGGATTTAGGTGGTAACGGTGGAGGACATGCTGTGGCATGTGGTGCATACATTCCAAAAGAATGCAAAGAGGAATTTTTAAAAACCTTTGATGAAAAACTAGAAGGTAAATTATAACTACAATTTACCTTAAAATCCCTTCAAATATTCATTTAAACTTATTTTACTAAAAAAAATAAATTAACCTAAAACTCATTTTAAATATAAAAAAAATTATTAAAACTTATTTTATCCAAAAATAATGTCAATTTTATTAAGATTTACACAAAAATAAGTTTTCATATGATTAAATAAGGTTTATCCACAATAGAATTGACCATAATACCTAAACTTCATTACAAGAATTGTTAAACTGTCCACAATTATAAAAAAAACCAGACATGTCAAATATTATTGATTGATTGGCAAAAGAAGTTTAGAAAAAATTTAAATAAGGATTACTTTAAAAGTTATATCAAGTAATGTTTAATAATTATTAAATAATGAGGGATAATTATGGAAGTATTCAAAAAAAGAGGTTCCATGACAAAATTTCAAATATTAAGTGAAATTTCAAAGCAAGAACCTCATCTTAAGCAAAAAGACTTAGCTGACCGTTTAGGAATAACAGTACAAGCAGTTTCTGAAAATATCAAATCATTAATCGATGAAGGTTATATTACTTCTAAAGAAGGACGTTCACCATATAAGATTACCCAGGAAGGTATTAAAAAAGTTAAAAGGGATGCAATCACATTACGTAAATACTCAGATAGTGTTTTAGAGATTATGGACCACTATCAATCCATATGGCCTGCAATTGCAAAGGAAGATATTGAAAAAGGAGATAAAGTAGGAATATTTATGGAAAAGGGACTACTTTATGCAAGCCATAAAGAACAATCAGCTAATGCAATAGCAATTTCCCCTGCTAAAACTGGTGAAGATGTAGCCTTAGGTGAACTTACCGGATTGATTGATTTAAAAGTTGGTAAGGTCCTAATTATTACCATACCTACCATTAAAGAAGGAGGATCTGCAGTAACTGACTTGGATTTAATAGAAAGTATCTATAAAAACGGATTTAAAGAATGGGGAGAAAACGACCAAATAGATAAAGTAGCTGTGATTGGTACTGTTTCACATGCAATAACAAATAAATTAAATTTACCTATCGATATTGAATTTGCGGTAGCTGCATCAACTGCCTCAGCTGCTAGAAAAGGACTTAATGTCATGGCTTTATCTGTAGGAAATATGACTAAAAGTTTCATTAAAGAAGTTGAAAAAGAGGATGTTAATTACAATGTAATTAATGGAAAACTCTAATCAATATTTTTTTCAAAAAAAATTAAACCTATTATTAAATGATAAATAGAAAGCCACAATCAATGTTTTATATAAATAAAAACAATCCCTAAAACAAAATGTCATTAGAATGGAAAATATTTAAATTTATAATTTTTTAATTATCTTTCTCTTTTTTTAAAAGCCTTAATAAGGCAGCTGCAATTTCAACAGAATTATAGTCATCTAAGATCAAATTCTCAATCAACTTTATATCACTATCCAAGTTCTCATTATCAATAACCTTTTTAACATCAGACAATATTATATTGTACCGTCTGTTCTCCACATCCTCAAATGTAGGAGCCTTTCTCTGTTTTATCTTAGTATGAGTGTATTCCTGAATACTTCTTAGATATTTGACATCCCTTCCGGATACAAAGGTAAACGCATAACCTACCTTTCCAGCCCTTCCTGTTCTACCAATCCTATGAACATAAAACTCATCACTATTAGGTACGTCATAGTTAAAAACAACATCCACATTCTCTACATCAATACCTCTTGCAGCCACATCAGTTGCAATGAGAATATCTATTTTACCTTTACGAAACTTATTCATTACTCTGTTTCTTTTATCCTGTTTCATTTTTCCATGGATAGCTCCAACGGAATATCCCCTACCTTTAAGTTTTTTCTGTAAGAAATCCACCTGTTTTATTGTATTGCAGAAAACTAATGCTAGATTAATATCATACATATCCAGAAGATTACATAGAACAGATATCTTCTTGTTTCTCGGAGTCTCAAAATAATATTGCTCAATTTTGGGAACGGTTAACCTGGTTTCCTTAACCTTTAAAAATTTAGGATTGTTCTGATATTTCTGCGCAATTCTTTTTATTTCATTTGGCATTGTTGCTGAGAAAAGTAAAGTTTGTCTTTGTTTAGGTGTCTGAGCGATTATGTTTTCAATGTCCTCAATAAATCCCATATCCAACATTTCATCAGCTTCATCCAAGACAAGGGTTTCAATAGCTGATATATCCAATGTTCCTTTTCTCAAATGATCAAGTACACGTCCACATGTACCAATTACAATATGGACTCCTTTTTTCAATACCCTGGTCTGTCTTCCAATAGGCTGACCACCATAAACAGGTAAAATTTTGATTTTATCCATAAATTCTGATAACTTGGCAAATTCCCCTGCAACCTGGATAGCCAATTCACGTGTGGGGGTTAAAACAAGAACCTGTGGTGACTTATCAGGAATCCAAATCTTGTTTAAAGCAGGAATTGCATAGGCCACCGTTTTTCCACTACCTGTTTGTGCTTGACCAATAACGTCCTTACCTTTTAATGCCGGAGGAATAGCCAATTTTTGGATGGGAGTCGGTTCTTCAAAACCCATTTCCTCCACGGCTTTTTTAATCTCATTTGATATTTTAAAATCATTAAAACTAATATTTCCCATTTATATACAACTCTCAATTAAAAAAAAGTAGATTAAAGATTATGATTGATTATATTCACAGACATCATTAAATCTACAACTCTTACATTTATTCGGGTTTTTTGTTGGAACAAAAGGTTTAGTACCATCAAACAAACCCTGCATTCTATCGATTAAATATATAATCTCCTTTTCAACATCCTCGTCAAATTCCTCAGCGTAGAAAACATTGTCAGTACCCCTTTGTCTTAAAGCACCTATAATCTTACGGGTATTGTTTTCATCCTCCCTTTCAACAAGGGATTTAAATGCCAAGCAATATGCCCTGACCTGGTTTATCTGTGATGGATAAGCCCTAGTTCCAGGTTTATCATCTATAATAATAAACTCATTAGGGGTCATTTGAACCTCATCTATAAAACCGCGTATACCATATTCCGGCTCTATAATAAACATTTCACGGGTTTTAGTTTCAATTGTTTTTGATGTTTCCATTGTTTCTTTAAAGCTTGCAGGTTTTGCTGTTTTTTTAAATTCCTGTTCTAATTGATTATGAACTTTAGTGCCCGTTCTCATGGCCATAGTTGGAGGTGCTACAACCCCCTTAAAATATTGTAGGTACAATTCATATTCACAGTAACCTTGAATGTTTAACCAGCTAATTGGGAAATTATTAACACCGTTAATTACCTGAACTCCTTTAATATTCGGATGGTTTTCATAATCATAGCTAGAATAATTATCAATATCTTTATTTTCCATATTTATTCCCCAAAAATCAAATTGATAAAATTAAATTAAATTAAATTAAACTAATTATTATTTTATTTATATATTAGATTATAAAAATATTAAGCTCACTTCTATTATAAAAATCATAATACCCCATTATAAAAAAATTAATTTTCAAATAGGATTTCAAGAAAAAATATCCAGTTTTTATAAAAAGATTCAATAAAAATAAATATTTCCTATATAAAACAATAAAGTATGGAAAAAATTGTTTATTATATAATAATTGCTCTAGTTATAATGACCGGTGTAATGTGTGGAGTGGCATACAGTCAAATTAACAGTAATCATGATATGGATGATAATGGCAGCAAAATGAACAGTAATAATGGTCCCATTATTGTTGAGGACAATCCCAATAACAACAGTAGCCTAGATTCAAACCAGACACCAACAAACAATAATAGTGCAAATTTAACCGGAAACCAGAACCAGACAAATAATAGCCTAGACAATATTAAAGAAAGTTTAAGTAAAAACAGCGAAAATCAGGAAAATAAGAGTATTGCAAGTACCAATAAGCAATCTACAAACAACAATCAAAACCATGAAAAAAATACCGACCCCTACAATAATCAAAAGACAAACAACGATACACAAAACCAGGAAAATATAAACACATCCATTAATAACGAAAGCAATTTAACTGAGAATGACTCATCAAATTATGAAGTTACAGGATATTGTACCAGGGTAATTGATGGAAGCACTATTGAAATTGAGACAGATGACGGCATTAGGGAAAGGGTTAGGTTTGTTGGACTAAAAACACCCAAGGAAGGAGAGGAAGGATATGATGAATCTAAAAACCTTATTACAGAGAGATGTTTGAATAAAACTGTTTATCTTGATGTAGACGATGCAAAAAACAAAGATGCTGATAATTATACCCTTGCAATAGTATACGATGAAAATGGTGAAAATCTAAATCAAATACTTCTTAAAAACGGATTTGCAGAGGTAATGTATATACCTCCATCCGAATTCGAGAAGGGTTTAGGCATAGTTTAAACCACAGAATATAATAAAACATTCCAATCTAAAATCGACATCTTCAAATATTCAACTAAATTTGATAATAAACAATCACAATATTAAGAAAAAATAAATAATTGAATAGAAATAATAGTGAATATGAAAAAAACTACAGATATTATACTAATCATATTAGTAATTGGGGCGATTATAATATGTATCAGTAGTTACAATACTACTTTAAAAGAGGAGTCTGAAATAGATCACAACACATATTATGTAAGTAACAATGTTAGTGAGGTTAACAACTCCAGTCAAAGTACAGTTAATGCAAAAACCATTATAAGCAAGATAAATTATGAAGAATATGGATTAACTGGAAATTTACCTATTAACCTTATCAATAACATTTCCTATACATTAAACTAATTTTTTGATAATTGCCTAATGTTAACTACTTTTTTATAAATAAAATTCAAGATTTTTACACAAATCCAACTCTTTTTATCGTTTTAAAAATTAAAAAAAAACCAGATATTCTTATTCTAAATTAATTTCCATATTAAAAATTAAAATATCCATGTTTTTTCATAGTTACATCATGACCATACCATAATAAAATATATAATTAAAAATTTGATTTGTTTAAATTAAAAGTTTATTAAAAGATTTAATATAAAATTTAAAAACTATTAAAAATTTTAAATCTAAAACTCATTTAAATAATTTAAAACAATAAAGTTTTTTAAAAATTATAAAGGATAAAATAAAATTGAAAATTAATTAGAATTTATAGTTAATTAAAAAAAATAGAATTAAAGAATCTAAAAGTTTTATAAAAAATAGAATTGGAAACAATAGATTAAAAAAAATAGAATTAAAGAATCTAAAAGTTTTATAAAAAATAGAATTGGAAACAATAGATTTTATAGTAAATTAGAAAAAACAGAATTGAAAAATATTAAAAAAATAAATGAAAGAAAAATCAAGAGTTGAATTTTGATTTATCCTCTTCTACAACCTTTGTATGGGATAGTTGACCTAAAAGACGTTCATCTTTAGTTCCATATAGAAGACCAATTAGATAGTCAAATACAATTGGGAACCACCATAATTTTGAAACAGATCTAATAATGGCCTGCCTGTAGGTAATTGGACCGCCCTTCTCATCCTCAACCTCAATAAACATCAACATTTTTCCAACGGTTGTGCCCCTTAACTTTTCAAAGAAAGTAAAATAGATAATTATTAAAATTGGAGCTACAACTATAAAATAATGGAAAATCTGATATCTCATTACAGGATTAACAAACAGATACAAAAGATATGAAATAGGCCACATAAATGCAGAGACTACTAAAAAGTCCAAGATATATGCAACTGTTCTTTTAACCATCATTGACACCATAATAGACCTCCAAAATTAATTAAATTTTAATGCTTTAACATACCCTAGGTACTGGATCTGCAATAGGTGTTTCAAGAATTCTTTGTCCACCAACACCTGTTTCTATAATAACCTTTTCACCTTCTACAACCTCACCAACGATTGCAGCATCTTTACCATATTTATCAGTTTTAATAGCTTCAAGAACCTCATCTGCTTTATCTGCTTTTACACCCATTACAACTTTTCCCTCATTTGCAACTTCAAATGGGTCGATTCCCAACATTTCAGATACAGCATGAACTTCCCTTTTAATTGGAATAGCATCATTTTGTAGTATTACACCTACACCGGATTTATCCGCCATTTCATTAATGGCATTTGCAAAACCACCACGGGTAGGATCTTTCATTGCAGTGACTCCACCAACTTTAAGGGCCTTTTCAACAATACCCCACATAGGTGCACAGTCAGATTTTAAATCAGTTTCAAATCCGAATCCTTCCCTAAAGGACATGAGACTCATACCATGATCACCAATACTACCAGTTACAATGATCTTATCGCCAGGTTCTAAGGTAGAATCCTTAATAATTTCCCCTTTCTTTGCAATACCCACACCAGTGGTTACAATTACAATTCCATCTAATTTACTAGATTCCATAACCTTAGTATCTCCAGCAACTACTGCAACATCTGCTTCCTTACAAGTTGAATCCATAGATTTCATTATTCTATCCATGTCATCAATATCAAATCCCTCTGCAACAATCATAGCGTTTGTAATACATAAAGGTTTTGCACCCATCATTGATACATCATTAATAGTACCGGCAGCAGCAATTCTACCAATGTCCCCACCTGGGAAGAATAATGGATTTACGGTATGGCCATCAGTAGTAACAACTATCTCATAGTCACCTACAGGTATGGTAGCACCATCGTCTAATGCATCTAAACCTACACCACCATTAACTGATGTTTTAGATATATTTTCTAAGATAGTATCCTTAATAAGTTTTTCCATAACTGCTCCACCAGCACCATGGTTCATTCCAATCTTCATTATAATCTCCTTCTTTTTTTATAGATAGGTTATAAACTATTTAAATTTAAATATAAACCTTAATAACAATTATTTTAAAGATTTAAACTTTAAAAAATAATCATAAAAGTGTAATTTCTTTAAGAAATATTAATTTTTAATTTAAATATTTTTTCATAATATACATTTATATTTTAAATTTACAATTTAAATAATTATTGAAATAGAATTATATAGAAATAGTTTTTAAAGTTTCTTGAAAAAATGAAATTTATTATACATTTTAAGGATATTCTCCTTATAAAATGACAATTAATAAAAAACATACTATTTTAATGAATTGTATATTCCAATACATAAATTAGTAAAAATAGCTTTAAAAAGATATAAACAATAACTAACTATAAAAAAAAGGGTTTAAAAAAAACTAAGAAGAAACAAATAAAAGATTAACACAAAAAAGAGTTTAAAAAACCAGAAAAATAAGAAAACAATAAAAACCTAAAAGATAGAACTTAAAAAAAACAGAAAAATAAGAAAATTAATTAAAACACTGAAAACTTAAAAAATAAAAAGAAAGAAGTATTTAGAAAATACTTCAAAAAATCCATTTATCTTTTTACAAGTAAATTAGTTCTTACAGTACTTGCTTTCTTAAATATACCGCTACCTTTATATGAGGTATAAATAGTATATTTTTTAGGATTAAGGTTTATTCTAATTTTAGCAACACCATTGCTACCAGTTACTTTAGTATAGGTTTTACCGCATATTTTAATATAAACCTTTTGACCAACTAATAAAGAGCCATATTGATCTTTAAGAGTTACTACAAAATCAGTTCCTTTTTTAACAGTACTGGATTTAACATATATCTTAGTATTTACACTACTCGTTCTTACAACTAGATTAAATTTCTTGGTTACAGAATTGTAATTAGAATTACCTGCATAGATTATAGATGTTACATATTTGCCTTGTCTAAGGTTAATATTGATTGACGCCATACCCTTACTATTGGTTGTTCTAGTATAGGATTTACCTGCAATGGTAATTTTAACTTTTTGATTTTTAAGTAGGTTTCCATTTTTATCTGTAAGTTTAAAGCTGTAGGCACTTCCTTTTTTAACTGTATTAGATACAGTAGGAGTTATAACAGTAGCAGTTTTAGATTTTGATTTTACAACTAAAGATACATCCTTACTTATCATACTTGAAACTGAGTCTCCGGTAAATGAAACAGTTATAGGATAAGTCTTTGGATTAAGATTTATTGTTATTGAAGCAGTACCATTTTCATTTGTAGTACGTGAATAAGTTTTACCAGAAATAACAAATAAAATCTCTTTACCCTCTAAAGCAAAACCGTCGGAATCTTTAAGAGATACAATCAATTTATCTCCTTGTTTAATTGTGGTTCCAGATACTATGTCCATATTATAGGTCAAGTATCCATTATCAAAGACATTGTCATTTTTATAGTTAACTGCATTGTTTCCATGTCTGGATAAAGCTGTAAGATTATTGGATACTACATAGTTGTTAACACTAGACATATTTACGGCATATGTTCCATTAGTTGCAATTGTATTGTTTTCAATGAAGTTATTTTCGGAATTTCCAATGAAGTAGATACCAGCAATTCCTAAAGGAATAGAATCACCATGATCCCCAGTACTATTAACAGGACTGTTTGGAATACCATAAGCATTGATTACATTACCTGAAATAACATTATTATTACCTGAGTAAGCAGCTATCCCATAGGTATAATCCCCATTACCTTCAATGGTATTAGTTGCTATAGTATTGCCATTTGAAGAGAATAACTCTACTAAATAATTACGTTTACCATTACCATCAATGGTATTTGATTCCAAAGTAGAATTATTTGATGCTTCAAGGGTTACTCCATAAGTATACATACCTGAATTAAGATTTATCCTGTTCTGACCAACATAGGTATTGTTTGATTTATACCCAATAATAATTCCAGTTGTAAAGTATGGACCATTTATATTAATAGTATTTAATGTAAAGTTATTTCCACTAGCACCGGTTGTACCGGAACCAGTTTCAGCAGCTAAAACACCAGTACCATACATATATGGATCTTTACCTTCCAAATAAATTTCATTATTAGAAACCGTATTATTAAAACAATCAAAGTATAGGTCAATACCAACTATTGAATTAGTACCATTAGATTCCTGATTAAGTTTTGATGTGACATTTACAAGGTTATTTGCAATGGTGTTATTTGATGAGTGTAATAATAAAATACCGTATGTCCTATAGATCTCATTAAATAAGTGTGCTCCGTCAATACATAATCCTGACTCATATCCATGAACTTCATCAGTACCATAAACCATGATATAGTTTGTATTATCCTCAGAACCTTTAATTGCAGTATTATATACTTCATATCCAACTATACCATAGGTTAAAAGAGTACCGCTAGCTTCAATAATATTACCCTCAAGTCTATCATTTTTAGTATCCTGAAGATATATACCATATGCGGTTTTGTTATCGGTAATGTTAAGGGTACAATTATATATGAATACATAATCTGCCTCTAGAACATGTACAGGCCATTGATTGATCTTGTTTAAATCATTATTTAAAATGTTTAAACCGATTAATGTAACATAATCACTTTTAACTCTAAAACTAGAATTACCGAAGGTAGCATTTTCACCTAACACTTTTACAGATGATGAAATCTCAAAGTATTTACCATTAAAGTTACCCTCAAAAATAAGAACATCACCATCTTCAATTGAAGTGTTCATTATTCCATTTTTATCAAAGTAACTGTCTACGTTATCAGGAGTGATGTGTATAACAGTACCATTATACTTATAGGTATTGTCATCATACCCAGTTGAAGGTTCCATTCCAGGATAAACCACAGTCTTACCGTTGACAATATTGTCGTCGGTTACATTGGATAATCCTCCAGCTTCCTGTGCATTAATTGCAACATCTCCACTTGTATTAATGGTATTGTTTGATATAACAACATTTACAGGATATTTAACCCTTGACTGTTTTTTAACAAGTATGCCGATACTATCGGTGTTAACAGTATTGTTATTTATTAGGATATTTGAAATTGGTCCAACAACAAATATACCATTACTTCTTGCAGTGATCAGATTACCTACAACACTGGCATTGCTTCCTTCGACACTAACACCGACACTATTGTCCAAGGTACAATCAATTGTATTGTTAATTACATTTACATTATCACCAGATATATGAATACCATTGGCAACAGAGGAATTGATTATCTTATTCCCAATAGCTATGGAATTAGGAGTTAATTCAATTGCACAATCACCGCCAGTTATAGAACCAGTACTATAATCAACACCATTTAGATTTATTAAAGTATTGTTTATAATCTGATTTCCAGCACCGGTTTGGGTAACTATACCCCTGTAAGCTCCTATTACAGTATTATTTTCTGCAATATTATAAGAACCCATTAGATTTATACCATAGGACCAGCTAGTAACAGAGGCATATGTATAATTTACAACATTGTTTGTAATATTGTTGTAATCAGATACACCACCATTATATTTGGATAAATAAATACCATTACTATCTTCCACTTCCACATAGTTTTTATCAATTATATTATAGAAAGAATTTGATAAAACAATAGCTGGACGAGTCCATTTTTGATCAGAAGAAGCTGACTTGGTAGTTACCCTATTTGATATAACTTTAGAGTTATTGGTATTGTTTAAAAAAATACCATATGCCCCATTTCCGTCACCATAAAAATTGATATTGTTTATAACCACATCACTAACATTAGATACAAAGACTCCAATTCCATGTGAAAGGTAATTTTCAAATTGTAGATTACTTATTGTACTTCCGTCACCACCTTTAGTGATTTTAACAGTACAATTATTTAATTTTGCATTGGAGCTTGAAGTAACAGTAACAGGAATATCGAATATGAAATTTTTATTATTGAAAGTTCCTGTTAAATCAACAGTATCTCCAGAGGATATTCCGGATTTAACAAAACCACTATCATTAAAGTAAGTATCATAATTACTTGAACTTACTTGTATAGTATTTGAAGTTTTAATCGGAGTATTATTTGATGGGGATACTGTAGAATTCCTATAACTTTCAGTAGAACTTAAAACTTGGGAATCCGCTCCAACATTATTAGATGAATTAATATCAACAGTATTTGAATTGTCCAATAATTGAGAACCGTTATCCGAAGTGTAAGCATTATTCAAATCACTTGCACTTACAGCACCAATTGATAAGATTCCGATAATTAAAACCAGAAATATCATAAGCTTGTAACTTCTCAAATTTTCACCTCGTGAATTTTTTAATAAAATATAAACATTATTTGAATATTTTTAAAATAATCTTTATACGAAAATAATATGTATTTAATTATAATTAAGTTTTGTTAAAAAATTCTTGAATATAAAAAATTCCACATTTAAAAAAAAAAAAAATAGAAACATAAAAAAACATGACCTAAATATTTTAGGTATAAGTTTAATGATGAAAACTGTTTAAAAATAGGATTTGTCAAATGTCCGAATAACTAAAAGTGATTTATAAGATAGCTTAAATCAATTTATAAAATGTGAAAGAATTAATTTAAAAAAAAGCCCAATATTAAATATCTAAAAAAAATTAGTAATGCCCATAAAAATTAATTGAAAACATGAAATAAGCATTAAACATCTTAAAAAAAAGCCAATCATTTAAATAAAAAAAGGATGTCTTAAAAAAAGTTAAAATAAGTTTTAATAAAAAAAAAAATAAAAAATTTATGATGATAATAATTGATTTACTCAATTAAAAATCATCATCTTTGTTTCGTTTAAAGAAACCGAATCCGAATATAACTAATATTGCTATAATTATAACCATTACATATATTGGTAAAGATGCCTCAGAACCACCGGAAGGTTGAGTAGCTTTATTTACTTCATATGCTTTCGCATTACTTCCAGAGGAACTGGATTCCGCTTGTCCTGATGAGGAGGAAGAACCTGCAGAAGACGCAGCTGATGCTGGTCCCGTACTTGTTGAGGAACTTGCCTGATCACCCACACTTGAGGATCCTGAACTTGAAGATCCTGATGAAGAACTTGAACCACTGTTTGGAGTATTAGATGAGGTACCATTTGCTGCTTGCTGATTAGCATTCTGATCATAAACATTCTGATTAGTACCACTCATTTGTTTAAATAATTGGTTGAATTTCTTCATGTTAGCCTGACTTCCAGTATACATACTAATAACATCCTTGTTAAATGAAAACGGATCAGTATGGTGACAACAAGCAAATGCGTCAGTTGATACAACATTATTTACATAGTTGTTTACTAATTTTTGCAAGTTTGCCTTATCCTGAGCACTTGTAGGTGTCCAGTAACCTGTAAAGTATGCATACATTACCCATGCACTGGCAGCCATCATACCAAATTTTTGACTGTTAGTTTTTGCAAGTGACTCTGAATCCGCCATAGCCTGTGCAATTACAGACCAGGTATTACTGCTTATATCAGATTTACCTCTACCTGTTGAAGTTGCAACTGTCATTGCATAAACATCCTGAACCTTAGCAGCCAATGTATTTGCACCTGCTGCTCCAGAATTCATTAACGCTTGAACATATTTTGGGTTTGCAATGGTAGTCCTAACTTCCAAATCAATTTGCTCGGCAATAGTACGTGATGTAGGATTATTTGTATTCCTAATATCCACAACAGCGGAATCAGGATTACCACCTAATTTTTTAGATGTACCATATAATCCACCTAACCAGTCATAGTAATCATCTGAATCAGTTAATCTCCAGGTACTATCAAGGTTTTGAGTTACTAAATCAGTGTTTTTTAATAAATTAACATATGCATTAGTAGCTTTTTTAACAACAATATTTCCATCGGAGTCTATACCCCGAGAGTAAGATACCCTGTTTAAATAAATATTGGTTAAAGTGCTTGTAAGATTAATGCTCTTATCATACCAATTGGAAGTAGCTGGAATATAATCACTTAATCCAGTACCTTCAAGGACACTTCCCGGAAGACCGAATAATCTGTCAAGACTACCTGTTTCATTATAATGTTTCTTAACATAGTTCTGCTTAAATGTCTCATTTGGACAATCTAATGCAGCGACTTTAACACTGTTAATAAGTAAGCTAATCCAATTCACATAACTGGTTACCATACTAGTATAAACATCAATACGGGGCCTGTTTAATACAGTACCATTTGGTAGTTTAATTTTTAAGTCAGATAGATTCATTAATTCAACACCAGTAACAGCTCCTGATCTAGACCAGACAGGTTGAACTCCCAGGAAATACATGAATTGTGCAATTTGAATACCGTCAGTACGTAATATTTCAGTACCCCACATAATAATTCCAACAAGTTCCGGGAATTTCTTATGTTTAAGATAATAATTGACAATCAATTTATTGTCAATTGTTTTTGCAGCAGCCCAGGCAGCTTTAGTTGGCATCTTAGTTCTATCACCAGTATACATTGCGGTACCAGTAGGTAAAACATCGGCATATGCAGGATCTCCACATAAACCAGGCCTTACATATCCGCCAGATAAAGCATTAATAATTGCCTGCAACTCTTCGTTATTTCTTAAAGCAACCAATGTTGAATTTGCAAGAAGTAAATCCTCATACAATACTGATGAACTATTGATTCCATAAAAGGACATTAAAGCATTAAAGTTTATACTTCCATTTACCATTATTGCTATGGTATTATATAACCAGGTTTTAGTAGCATTTACTTCAGTTTTATATTTTGAATTTCCTTTAACATCAGAATAATAATCTAGATTCTTTAATTCAGGATATAAATAATGTAGAACCTCAGTGTAAATATCTGTTCTTGAGGATACGATTGTTATTATTTCTTGAATTAATTCATCACCAGTTAAAACTTTACCTAAACTATGTAATCCCATTGTGATTAAATCGTTTTGAAGATCATCTAATTTAGAATCAATTGATAATAACCAAGACTGGAAAGTTTTATCAGAGTTATCCTTTGGTAAATCAAATTTAATCTGTGATGAATTTGCAAGTTTAAGAATCATCTTTTTATATTCTTGAGCAGTTGAATTACTTCCAACCCTTACAGCCTGTTGATATAAGGTAATATAATCATTTAACAATGTATAATTACCATATAAATCTGAGATAACAGTTGCAGGAGTCATGTGTGAAATCATCAATGCCCCCAATCTATTTTTAGCAATCATTGCCTCTCCAGGGTTTGAAACAATATATGGATAGATAGTAGGTATTTCAGTAAGTTCAAAACTCCAATCATCTGCTTGTAGACCAATGTCTCTACCAGGTAGGAACTCTAAAGTTCCATGGGTACCCATGTTTATAATGGCATTTGCTTTGAAATTACCTGACAACCATTTGTAGAATGATATATATTGTTGGTGAGGAGGTAAAGTTGCACTATGATAATTTGCAATATCCTCTTCTTCCCAACCTCTACTTGGCTGGAAAGTAACAAAGATGTTACCGAACATAATTCCAGGAATAACTATGTATTTACCCTTATGTTTAGTACCATTATACACCATTATCTTACCGATATCAGATCCCCATTTTTTAACTAATTGATTTTTTAAAGTTGAATTCAAACTATTTAAATATTTTTTATACTGGGAATAATTAATCAATTGACCATTGGCCATTAAGGTATCCCAATATTTATCCACATAATCATTTAAATAACCTTGAGCCCATGTACCTTTGTTACATGCCTCTTCAATCAATTTAGTCAATTCATCAACATCTGGAATTTGATTCTTGCTCATTCCAATATTATAACCATTATCTGCAAGTAGTTTAAGTAAAACATGTGTACTGTTAAATATATCTAAATAGGATGCCGCAATATCACTTTTACCAGGAGGATAATTGTATAGAACAATCGCTACCTTTTTATCAGAATTATTTAATTCTTTAAGTTTAGCCCATCCATTTGTCATTTGAACAAGTTTTTTTACACCTGCCTCAATAGGAACTTCAACACCTGCAGAGTTTGTATATGAAACCTCAACAGTTCCAAATACTCCTTCAAAAGAAGGGACTGTTACTGAATAAGTCCACTCAATTTGAGGACCATGTCCGCTTTTATAACTAGAGAGACTAACCTGTGATAAAGCTTTAATAATTTCCACATTCAATTCTTTTAAACTACCTACCGCACCGCCAGTTGTATTGGCATAATCTAAGGACCATGAATACAATGAATTAACAGCTGAAATACTTCTTGATGTAGTTTTTGCAAATAACGTTAATAATGAGGCCATTGAAGGTGAAGTTTCACTTTGATATAAATTGAAAGCCGCACGTCCCTGAGACTCATATTCCTTAATCAAAGCATCCACAAGATTCCCGCCAGAATAATAACTTACAACAACAATATATGGACTTTTAATATTAGATTTATTGGAAGAATACCATTTTTCAAATTTATCAAATAAACTAGATGAGTTTACATTTGATTTTTGCCATGAAATATATTCCACAGTCATCCAATTTAAACTTCCCTGGCCATCTTTATTATAACCCTGATCAGCTAAAATCCATTTATTAATTAATGACTGGCTAGGTGAGGCGTCAAATCTTCCATAACCTGGATGATAAATACCCCATGTTGAAGTAAGCATAGGAGTAGTACTTGTATTTAAGGTAGGATTAACCTTAGTTTCTCCAAGCAAGAATCTTATATAATTAAATACACCATGCATATTATTTTCCAATACAACACTATCGGATATATCATTAGCCTGCATATAAGATCCAATATAAGTATTCTCCAAAGTATTTATTGTATTATTAGAAGATTTTGTACCTACAAAATTAAGTCCTAAATTCGTTGATGCTGAGAATACACCGAAGGTATATGAAATCATTCTATTTTTATTAGCCGGAGAATTCTTTATATAACTTAAATATTTTGAAACTGTATCATCGGAATACATATCCAATAAAATGAAGTTAGCATAAGATAGCATCCATAATTTATCAGTTTCAAATGGGTTGTAGTTATTAATATAATAAACCCTTCTACTGATATTCATTAAATAATTTATCTTATTAACATTTCCAGCATAATAAACAATAAATGCCATATCAGGAACGAATCTATAGCTCATTTTTTGATGTCTTGATTTAACAGTATAGTTAAAGTATTTAACCTCAGTAAGATAGGTTGAATAAGCGATAGTCATTTTATACTGGCCATAACCATTTAACTGATCCACTATAACATTACCATTATTATTAGATTTACCTGTAAATACCAATTTATTATTAGAATCATAGATATTTACTACTGCACCAGAAACAACAACTCCTTCTTCAGTATAATTTTTTGTTTTAGAATTATATGAATCTTTGATTGTAATATTTAAAGCCGGATTAGTATTCGAACCTTTAACAACTGATCTATTATTTACAGAAGTTTTGATATCCTTTGAAATATTCGAGTTATTTACAACACTTGAATCCAATAAAGTCATGTTTTGATTATTGTTACTTGAGTCTAATACTGTCGTATCATTTAAAGAATCACTAGCACTTATACTAGAAGTAAATATTACTAAAATTGTAATCATTATAATAGAAAGTAATATTAGCTTCTTAGCTTTTTTATAATCTCCCCTCCTAATTATTGTAACATCAAAATTATTTTAGATTTTCTAAAATAATGTTGACTAAAATATTATATAATTTAAGATATATTTAAAATTTATCAAAAATCTTTTACAAAAATAATTTTTTTAAATAAAAAATTTTTAAAATGACTAAGAAACCAAGAAAAATAGCGATTTGAATAAAATATTCTAAAAATTTTAAGACAATAATAAATTTAAAATTTTAAAAGAAAAAAAAGGGAAAATAGTTACCCAGTAACTATTCTCTTTAAAACAACTAAATTTTATCTTTTTACTGTAATTTTAGCAGTAGTAGTTTTTGCAGCAAATGTGATGTCACCCTTAAATACAGTTTTAATGGCATAGGTTCCAGTTTTAGTGAATTTTACTTTTAAAGTTGCCTTACCATTTTTATCTGTTTTTAATGTGTAAGTTTTACCATTGACAGTGACTTTTAATGTCTTACCAGCGGCATTAACATATTTTTTACTATTAGTGGTTTTGACTCCTTTCAAGGTAAATGTCAAGGTTCTATAAGCATTAACCTTAAGGGAATTAGTACCAGCAATAGTCAAGGTAGCTGGTTTCTTATTAATAGTCAATTTACTTGTAGTAAATACACCGTTATAATCATTGTCACCTGCAAAATAAATTGAAACGGTATAAACACTTGCCCTTGCAAGGTTTATTTGAATTCTTGCAAACCCATTTGAATCGGTGGTTCTATTATAGGTTTTACCAGCAATATTAATATAAACAGTTTTATTTGCTAAAGCATTACCATTGGAATCTTTTAAAGTGAAATTAAAGTAATTACCCTTTTCTCCAGCACTATAATCAACAGCATATTGTTTGAAGTTGCCTGAGTCAAATGTGGTATTTAACTTCCCCTTAGGAGGAATAATTAAAAGATTTGTACTATTTTCAGCAGCGCTACAATTCTCATTACCATAATAGCTAACATATATTGTGGATTTACCAATTAAATCATGGATGAAAACTGTTCCATTGTCATCGGTGGTGGTGATAACACTATTAGATCCATTTATAGAATAGATAATGTTCTCGTTAGATATTGTCTTGCCATCATCATAAGTCAATTTAATGTATACAGTACCATTTTCAGCAGTATCAATGAGAATATTTGAGATATATTTTACAACAAATCTAGTTGAATTATCTACAGAGTTATAGTTATTGTTACCAACATAATATACATTTACGTCATATCTTCCAGGATCGAGAATATCGGATACATTTAAAGATCCTTTACCGTCAACAATATTGATAGTGTAGTTTCTACCATTAACTCCTGCAATAACATCACCACCAATGTTGTTACTTAAGTCAACATCAATTGTAAGGCCTTCACCATAAACAATATCATCAACGGAAATCACTACACTAGGATTAATCGGTAAAACCTCAAATCCTGATGTATAATTTAATGGAGCATATTGACTGTCACCGGAATATAAAGTAACAAGGGTATAATTACCTGCATCTAAACCGGAGAATGTTGTATTTGCACTTCCGTCAAAACAACATTTACAGTATTTGACAAATTATTTAATATAAAAGTAATTTGACCGGTAGCATTAGACGGAAGACTTGCATTAATGTGTTCATCTTCCCCATAACTAATATTATTTAGTATTACATCAAAACTCATATTGCTCCTAATGTTAATTGGATAATCTAATAGAGAACCATTTAAATAGGATAATGTAATAATATCCTCCCCAATACTAGATCCTGTATATGAAAATGGAGAATTAAGACCTACATTACTTTGATTTACTGCTCCCATATTTTGGTGGATAGATCAAAATCAATATTAAAAAGACTGTCTTCAACATAGCTTATGTTCTCACCGTCAGTGAAAACAAGTTTTGGCACAAATTCGGTTATTCATTAACTAATACAATATTTTTATTAGGACTTAAGGTTAATTTAGCCCAATCCTTTACAATTTCATTGGAAATTGCTGTAAAATTATCCTTATCTCCCCAGTAATTATAATCAATATTTCCTTTCTCACTAGAGGCGTAAACAATATTATTTGTATTATTGTTTATTATTATATTATAATTAATAGTGGAATTGCTTCTTTCCAGGAAGAATCCATTACCTTGAAGGGAACTTGAAGTTCCATTAACTTGATTGTTAATGAATTTGGATCTTGTAATATTAGCAGTGGATACACCACCAGCATTACCTGCACTAATATAAATAGCTCCACCCTTAGCACCAGAGACAACATTACTACCTGCATAGTTATTCATGAAAAGGGAATTTACAATAACAATATTTGCATTATCCCAACTGTAGATTGCACCACCATAACTACCTTTACTATTTCCAGAAGCATGATTACCTATGAAAGTACAATTTTCAATATATAAACGATTATTATTCTGATTTTTAATAGCTCCACCATTTCTTGAAGCGGAATTACCTATAAAATTAGTATTGGTAATTGTAGCATAAGCATTATTATCAACATTTGAAATCGCACCACAGTCTTTACCAGAAGAGGTGGTGTTGTTTATAAAATTAGAATTGTTAATTAGTATTACACCAGTACTATCAATTGCGGCGGAACCATATGCTGTGTTATTAATAAATGTTGAATTATTAACAATTAAGGTTCCCACATTAGAAATACCGGCACAATATCCACTACTATAACCATTAGCCATAATTACATTATTTAATGTCAATACAGAACCGGAGTTCACGGTGAATATCATATTTTTATTACTTGCACTGATTGTAAATCCATTACCTTCAATGGTTATGTTCTTACCATTAATTGTAATTCCACTTGAAAAGGTAGAAGCCTCTCCGTCACTTTCGGTAATATTTCCAGTTAAATTAATAACAGTACCATTGCTTGCAGATGAAATAGCCTCATTTAATGAACTAAAGTCTGAACCTGCATTTATAGTGTCTTGAACAATTGTATTATTATAATTAGACTCGAGGTTACCAGAGTATTCTACAACTGCATTATTATAGTTAGACCCTGGATCATCATCTGTAGTTGAAGAATTAAAATCCGAACTAGCAAAAGCAGAAGGAATTGCAATTAAAAATAGAAGTAAAATACCCAATATTAACAAAGCACCTTTATTATTCATTTTTAACCTCCATATTTAATAGAAATTAAATATTTACCCAATGGAAATTAGAATTAATTTAATCAGATGAACAATATTTAATAATTCTTTTTATGGAAATGAATAACAATTAAAAATATAAAGTCAATGAAAATCAGCCTAATTTCCATAGAGTCAATATTTAAAAACCTAATCATTGCATTGAACATTATTCTTTAATAAAATAATGAAATGCAATGATTTACATATTGAAAAAATATGCATTAATTAATATCTAATTTATAGTATTTAAATTATATAGACTTAAATTTTTGACAAACAATAAAATATATAACAATTAAAAATTAAAAAAATGAATATAAACTCATATAAATTAAAAATAAGATAATTTATCGAAAATACATATTATTACATAACAATAATTCATTTTCAAATAAATAGAAAAAACAATGATTTTTTAAAAAAGAAAATAATGAAAAACAATGAATAAACAGATAAAATAAAAGGTTTAAACTGTACAAAATCAATATTAAATAAAAAATGGTACATAAAAATTTATACATTCTTTATAATTTTTATTAAAACTTAAAAAAGATTGATATTCTATAAAGTTAGTTGAGTTTTTAAGATTCATAACCTTCTAAAAAATCGATTCCAATAATGATCATTAAACAGGAATAGGAAAAATTATAAGATTTTTCAAAAAAGAGATCTGGTATTACATCTATCTTTTAAATGTTTTCCCAATGTAAAAATTGGATTTCGGCAAATAATACATTAGGAAATTGTTCATTAAGATTAAATGAAAATTTTAAAATTCAAAAAATAGATTTTTAGATTCAATTATAGTTTATATTCCATATTGAAATTCCACTATCATCTAATCGGTATTGAATTGGTAGATAAATATGAAGTATTTAGATAGAAAGAGAAATTATACAGAAGAAAACTACAATAAATCTAAATAATTATAGGAATAAAAAAAAGAAAAAAAATAATAGAAAGTGCTTATAATAAAACACCAGAAATAACACCAGTTTGACCTGGTCTTGAGGTAACTTTAGCTTTACCTTTAGCAGTTTCTACAACTGCACCTTTAGTAATAATGTTCCTTCTTACATAGTTAGGGTTAGCATTATTTTCTACAACATCTAAAATATCAAGAACTTCAGCCTTATTAGTTTTTGGATCTACAACATTGATTTTGTTTCCACCATCTAATCTAAGCTTTTCGTTTCCACCACGAGTTCTGATTTTTCTTAACCTTTTACCAGCTAATTTAGTTTCTGCAGAAGCTCTTCCTAATTCTGATTTCCTTTTTCCACGGTTGGATCTTAATCTTCCACCAGATGGACTTCTGATTGATTTTCCTTGACTAATTGCCATTATTTCACCTAAATAAAATTGATAGTTAATTTTTCAAATAATAAAATAATTTTAAAATCGCAAGACTTAAACAACCCTCAAATAAATAAGTTAGCAAGAAAAGACTTATTTATATTCTTATTAGATTAAAGAATAATAGAGCAAAAAGAGTCATCTAAGAATAATGATAATAATATATTAAATTTTTCTAATATATAAATGTATTTAAAAAGAGCATTTTTTAGGATAAAAATAAAGATTATAAGAAAATAAAATCTTTAAAAAATAATGTTGGCATTGGTTAAGTGTGATTTATTAGAAGAATGAATCCAATGTTTGCTGTTTATCCGGACTGTCCAAATGTTCTAATTCACTTTCACTATATCCGAAGGAACTCATGATACGTGATACCGCAGGAACTAACTGATGTTTGACATAATAAGTTATATCAAATTCAGTATTTTCATCGACATAATCATAAGGAACAGCCCTAGAACTTATAGAACCTTTTCCTTTAACTATAACATATCTTAATATGTCTCCCCTTTTAACTTTAAGTCCGTGCTCTTCCATAATATGTGCCGCAACAACATGAGGAGCTATTTGTTTATATTTATCCAAACTTTTTGTAATCTGGGTATGTATAACCAAGTCATCACGATTGACTTCCCTTGAATGGAGTTTCTCCAGTGCTTTTTTAATAACTTCTGCAGCCTTGTCAACATTACCCTCATTTAATATTGCCATCAACACATCTTCCTGTGCATTTTTAGCAATTGGTGCCCAGTCTCTTCTTACAAGTTCCAAACCTTTTGCAATAATATTTCCTTCCTCTATTACCGCATATCTTTTTTTAGTTACAAAGAAGCCCCTTCTGTAGAATCCCTCATATTCAAGTTCCATTACCTCAGGTAAACTTGCATTATATTCTTTTAAAAACTCCTGAGCCGCTTCTTTAATAGTCTTCTCAAGTTTTATTTGTTCCGGACTCTCTTCAGGCCTTTCCTCAGATCTTTCCTTTAACAATTATAGCACCTAAAAAAATTCATATATATTTAATTATTTTAAATTTAAAAAATTTATAATTTTTCATCATATAATTTATCCGAAAAATTAATTATTAGACAAAACCTATCTAAAACAAATATAAATATTAATAAAGAATTTTCAAATATAATATTAATAATATATTGTTATTAAATTATATTATTATATTCATTAAAAAAAAAATTATAGGCGAGAATATGGAAGAAAATTGTTCAGATAAAGCAGTATTTTTTGATATTGATGACACATTACTTGATACTTCTTCATTTGCAGAAACTGCAAGACATGCTGCAATAAACAATATTGTCGAGAATGGACTTCCTATTGATGAAGAAGAGGCATATGATATTTTTAAAGAGATCATCGCCGAAAAAGGCTCAAACTATGGTAAACATTTTAACGTACTTACAAAAAGGGTAATCGGTGCAGAGGATCCCTATCTTATAGCACTTGGTATGACAACCTACCATAACGTTAAGTTCTCATTACTCCAGCCATTTCCAAGAACTATTGCCATATTAATTTACCTTAAACAAAAAGGTTATAAAATAGGCGCTATCAGCAATGGGATAACCATTAAACAATGGGAGAAACTCATCAGATTAAACTTACATCCATTCTTTGATATTGTAATAACCTCAGAAGAGGTCGGTTATGAAAAGCCACATCCACAGATATTTATAGAGGCGCTTAAAAGAATTCATTGTAGTCCAGATAAAAGCGTTATGGTTGGAAATAAATATGAGACAGATATTGAAGGAGCATTAAACGCAGGAATGAGTGGAATACTTGTAAACTCAGAATTAACCTATGAACAAGAACAAAGGATTGAAAATGAAAAACTTGACGTGATTGTTCTAAACAATATCTCTGATGTAGACACAGTATTATAAAATCAATTCTTTTTATTTATTTTTAATTCCAATAAATGGACATAGTTACATTAAAAAAAATTCATCCCTTTTTATTTATTTTTAATTTCAATAAATGTACATAGTTACATTAAAAAAAATAAACATCAATAATCCTGTTTTTAAGAACATAGAAAAAACAGAAGCCATTTATCTCATTGTTAAGTTTAAATAAAGATGAACATAATTTATATTAAAAAAAGAACATTGACAACTTGTTTTTAAACATGAATCAAAAAATATAAACATATTAAAAAAAATGGAATTTAACCGGTTCATTTAACCTCAATAAATACAATTTAGTGAAAAGAACAACAATCCTATTTTTAAATATGAAGAAAAAAACATGATTAGATTAAAAAGATAAAACCTTTTAACAATAATTATAGTTAAACCTTAATTTTAAGTCCAATTGGACAGTGATCTGAGCCCATAACATCAGATAATATATAAGAATCCTTTACATGAGACTTAAACTCGTCGTTTACAAAGAAATAGTCAAGTCTCCATCCCACATTTCTATCCCTTGCCCTAGTCCTATAACTCCACCAGGTATAATTATCAGGGTCCTGATTGAACATTCTAAAAGTATCAGCATAACCATTATCCAAGAATTTACTAACCCATTCCCTTTCAATAGGTAAAAATCCGGAGGTCTCCTCATTCTCTTTAGGTCTTGCAAGATCAATAGGCTTATGGGCCGTATTCAAATCTCCGCAAATAACCAGATTATAACCTTCATCCACTAGACCATTGGTATAATCTAGAAAAGCATCATAAAAATCCATCTTATATTGTAATCGTTCCTCACCGGAACCGCCATTAGGATAATAGATATTCAATAGTGTAAAATCATCATAATCAAGTCTTAAAAGTCTTCCCTCAACATCGAATCTCTCAATACCCATTCCATTAATAACCTGATTAGGCCCTTCTTTTGAATAAGTTGCAACTCCACTATAACCCTTTCTCAAAGCTGAATTAAAATAGGATTTATAACCTGGAACATTAATCAATTTTCTTGGAAGTTGGTCGATTTGAGCTTTGATCTCCTGAATAGATACAATATCCGCGTCTTCCTTTTGAAGCCAATCTATAAAACCTTTTCTATGAATTGCCCTAATACCGTTTACATTCCATGAAATTAAATTTAATTCATCCATAATAAACACCAATACCATAATTTATTAACTTAAAATCTATAAATTTTAAAAAAAAATAACTTTAAAATAAACTAGAATAATTCTAAAAAATTAAATAATTTTATAAATTATCTTAAATATATATTATAATATTATATTTAGTAATATAAAAAAATAATTTAAAATTACAATTACTAAAAGTTAATTTTATTAAATAATTAGGAACTTAGGAAAAATAGTTTCCCGATTATGATTACTTTGAAAAAGATTTAGGTGTGAAAATGACTGATATTTCAAAAATCATCGAAGAATTACCTTTTTATGAAAAACTTTTATTAAAAGATTTAGAAGAGAATGAGAACATTCCTCCTGAAGAAGTTGCAAAGAAAGATAATATAAACATAAAGTCTGTAATGAGTGCTGCAGGTTCCCTTGCTGCAAAAGATATTATTACTGTAAATAAAAACACAGAAGAGAAGGTCAAGTTATCAAAAGCAGGTAAGGAATTTGCAGAAAAAGGATTACCTGAACGTAGAGTATTGAATGTCTTAGCTTATGAGAAAGAAATACCTATGAAAGACCTAGCTAAAAAATGTGGCTTAGACAAAAAGGAAAGTGTTATTGCTCTCGGTTGGTTAAATAGAAAAGGATGGGCCAAAATAGATAAGGGTACTTTGAAAATCACTGATAAAGGTGAGGAAGCTGTTGATAATTATGGTGAAGATGAAAAGATTCTTAAAAAGCTATTCTCAAGTCAGGGAATCCTTAAAAGTGAATTAACGGAAGATGAACTTAAAGGTTTAAACACCATTAATAAAAGAAAAAACCTTATTAAAAATAAAAAAATCACCTCCCATAGTTTCAAATTAAATCAAATAGGTAAAAATATTATTAAACATGGATTTGAAATTGGAAACAGAAAAGAAGAGGCCACCCAACTTACCCATGAGGATTTAAAGAATGGAACCTGGAAAAACCTACATTACAGACCATATGACATTAATGCTGAAACACCTAAAACATTTCCAGGAAAGGCACATCCCTTAAGAAAGATTATTGAGGAAATCAGGGAGATTTTCCTAGACATGGGATTTACAGAATCAAACGGAACCACACTTGACTCCGCATTCTGGAACTTTGATTCCCTTTTCCAACCACAGGATCATGCAGCACGTGAGATGCAGGATACATTCTATGTGAAAAATCCGTCAGAATGTAAGCTTCCTGATGAGGAGATTGTTAAAAATGTGGCAAAAACCCACGAGGATGGTGGAAACACCAAAAGTACAGGTTGGGGTTATGATTGGGATGTTGATGTTGCAAAACAATCTGTTCTTAGAACACATACAACAGGTATCTCAACCAAATACCTAGCAAGTCATGAACCACCTTTGAAAATGTTCTCAGTCGGTAGGGTATTTAGAAGGGAAACCATTAATTATAAACACTTACCTGAATTCCACCAAGTGGAAGGACTTGTAGCTGCTGAGGGAATTAGCTTCCAACACTTACTTGGAATATTAAAAGAATTCTATAAGAAATTAGGATTTGAAGTAAGATTTAGACCTGCATACTTCCCTTATACCTATATGTCCTGTGAATGTGAAATCTACCTGGAAGAAAGACATGACTGGATTGAACTAGGGGGAGCTGGAATGTTCCGTCCAGAAGTACTTGAACCATTAGGCATTAAGGTTCCCGCATTGGCATTTGGTATAGGTATCGAAAGACTTGCTATGATTAGATATGACATTTCAGATATTAGAATGTTGTATAAAAGTGACATTAAATGGTTAAGGGATATTCCATTGGATAATGGAGTAGAATTAAAATTTGATTATTAATCATTTAATCCCTAGATTATTAAAAAACAAAATTTAATATATAAAAAAAATGTTTAATTAAACATTTACTCTTTTTTTACTATTTTTTATTATGAAATTATACAAAATATTGAATAGTTTAACTAATTTTATTAAATATTCATTTTCCAAATAGTTTGCAACTTTTATTTAAAATTCAATTTGAATATTTTCTACTGAAAACACTATTTTTTAAAATAGAATTAAATAAAATTAAATATTTTAAGAAACAAAAGTTATAATATCCATACATGATTTTTATTTAATGATAATTTTATGTATAGATAACATTGAGGAGAGAAAATGAATAAAAAAATTTTAGTTTCCTTAAGCATTATGATTATTATAGTAATAGGCTTATTAATTGTTCATTTTTCATATGCCAATTTAGGAGGTGAAACTTCTGCCAATGACAACGATGACAATACCCTTGTTGTAGGATTTGATGCGGAATTTCCACCCTATGGATTTAAAGATGATCAAGGAAACTATATAGGATTTGATTTAGACTTAGCTCAAGAGGTTTGTAATAGAAATAATTGGACTTTGAAAAAACAAGCCATTGATTGGGATTCTAAAGACACCGAACTCAATTCTGGAAGTATTGATTGTATTTGGAATGGTTTTACCATGGAAGGTAGAGAAGATCAATACACATGGTCTAAAGCATATATTGACAATAGACAGGTAATTGTTGTTAAAAATGATTCTGATATAAATAGTCTTTCTGATTTAAGTGGTAAAACAGTTGAAACACAGAAAGATTCATCTGCTTTAGCAGCACTTCAAGGTGATCAGAAATCATTAGCACAAAGCTTTAAAAAGTTAACACAAGTTGCCGATTATAATACTGCATTTATGGACTTAGAATCTGGAGCCTGTGATGCGGTTGCTGTAGATTATGGTGTAGCCAAATACCAAATAACAACAGGTAATGATTCAACTACATTTAAAATACTTGAAGAAAATATTTCTACAGAACATTATGGTATTGGATTTAAAAAAGGCAATACGGAGCTAAGAGATAAAGTACAGAAAACTCTAGACGAAATGTATGAAGATGGAACAGTCCAGAGAATTGCTAAAAAATACAGTAATTATGGTGTTCCAGAATCACTTAGAAATTATACCAAAGATGAGGAGATTTGAAAGAAATGATGATAGACAGTATGATAATTCAAATCTGCGATGGTATGTTAACATCTATTGAAATCTTTGTATTAACATTGTTATTCTCACTTCCTTTAGGATTATTAGTATGTTGGGGAAGGATGAGTAGCTTCAGACCAATAAGTTGGTTAATGAAAGCATATATATCAATTATGAGAGGAACACCTTTAATGCTTCAATTGATTATTATATTCTTTGCACCATACTATGTTTTTGGAGCGCAACTATCTGACACCTATAGATGGATTGCAGTAATAATAGGATTTTCAATAAATTATGCAGCATACTTTGCAGAGATTTATAGAGGAGGAATAGAGTCTATTCCAAAAGGGCAATATGAAGCGGCACAGGTATTAGGATATTCAAGATTACAAACATTCTTTATAATTATATTCCCACAAGTAATCAAAAACGTACTTCCTGCAATTACAAATGATGTAATTACCCTTGTAAAAGATACTTCATTATCCTTCGTAATAGCAATTCCAGAGATGTTTACCGTTGCAAAACAAATATCTGCAGCACAGGCATCTATAACCGCATTAATAGTAGCGGGAATTTTCTATTATATATTCAACTATTTAGTTGCAATATTCATGGAAGGAGTAGAAGAAGAACTAGACTATTACTAGGAGGAATACCATGAGTTTACTCGAGATGAAAAATATTAAAAAGATATATGATGGAAAAGAAGTACTTAAAGATGTTTCCGTAAATGTTGAAAAGGGAGAGGTACTTGTAATTATCGGACCATCAGGATCTGGAAAATCCACATTGCTTAGATGTGCAACCAATCTTGAAACACCAGACGGTGGTGAAATTAAATTTGATGGACAGATGGGATTAGTATTTCAGGAATTTAACCTATTCCCCCACCATAATGTTCTCAAAAACATTACCAATGCCCCTATAAAAGTTCAGAAAAGAAATAAAAAGGAGGTAAAAGAAGAAGCACTTCAATTACTTAAAAAATATGGTCTTGAAGGAAAGGAGAATTCCTATCCAAATGAACTTTCCGGTGGACAAAAACAAAGAGTGTCTATCGTAAGGGCATTAGCAATGCATCCAGACATACTCTTCTTTGATGAACCAACCTCTGCATTAGATCCAGAACTTACTGGAGAAGTTCTCAAATCAATTAGGGAACTTGCTAATGAGCACATGACAATGGTAATAGTTACTCATGAAATGAGTTTTGCACGAAAGGTTGCAGATAGAATAATATTTTTGGAAGACGGAGATATAATCATTGAAGGAACACCTGATGAGGTATTCAATTCAGACAATCCAAGAATAATCAACTTCCTCGGTAAATTTGAGGACTGAATAATCTCCAAAATTATTCTATTAAAAAATTATTTTTTTAAGATTAGAAAAATGATTTAGGGAGGAGAAGAATGAATAAAAAAATACTAATCTCCCTGAGTATAATGCTAATAATAATAGCTGGACTATTATTTATTCATTTTGAATATGGTTCAGAAGGTGTAGGATCATCAAACCAGAAGACATTGGTTTTAGGATTTGATGCTCAAACTCCACCTTACAGTTACAAAGACGATAATGGAGATTATGTTGGATTCGACATAGACCTAGCTCAGGAAGTTTGTAAAAGAAATAATTGGACATTGAAATTACAAGTAATAGACTGGGATACAAAAGATACAGAACTTAACTCAGGAGCTGTTGATTGTATCTGGAATGGATTTACTATAAATGGTCGTGAAAACCAATATACCTGGTCCAAACCATATGTAAATGCAAAACAAGTTATTGTTGTAAGAAAAGATTCCGATATCCAAGATTATGATGACTTAAATGGTAAAACAGTTGATGTACTTAAAGACTCATCAGCACTGAAAGCTTTACAAGGTGATCAAAAATCCCTAACACAAACATTTAAAAAATTGGTCCAGGTCGAGGATATTAATACAGGATTTATGGATTTGGAATCAGGTGGTTGTGATGCATATGCTGTTGATTATCAATCAGCGGAATATCAAATAGCCCAAAGTAACAACTCCAATTTCAGAATATTAGATGGAAATATTTCATCTGAACAATATGGAGTTGGATTTGAAAAAGGAAATACCGAGTTAAGAGATCAAGTACAAAAAACATTAGATGAGATGTACAATGACGGTACTGTAGAAAGACTTTCTAAAAAATACACAAAATACGGTGTGCCAGATTGTCTTATCAACTACACAAACATGTCATATTAGAGATATAAATTATTATCTCTAAATACTCATTTCCTTTAAAACAAAATACTGTTTTTAAAATTTAGAATATGAATTTGAATCACTATTTCTTAAAATCTTTAAATAGAAACTACTGCTTTTAACCAATTCTAAAATGACACATAAATATAATAAACTATAAAGAATACCATTTTTTACCATTTATAAAAAAAAAAAGATGTTTAAAATTTATCAAAAAACAAAAAATCATAGAAATTACTATTTTTAATCAGATCTATAGAAAATAAGTGAGTTTAAGCTTTAAAAAAAATAAAACAAGAGTAAAAATTAAAAATAAACTGAAATTATGCATTTTCAGTTAAGATAGGTATAACTTGTTTTTTACGGGACACTACACCTTTAAGTAAAGCAGTGTTATCCTTTAATTCCACACCATAAGCTTTTTCTACAAGATCTGCATCTTTACCAAGTACTATTACCTGTGAATTACTGTTAATAATATCAGTAATTAAAAGAATGAAAATATCCAAGTTTTCATCTTCAATAATCTTATTAATTCCTGCCTCTAATTCATCCTTCATTTCTAAAACATCAGGAATACTTGCAGTATTAACCTGGTTTATAATAGATTTAACATTTTTTAAATCTACCTGTTTAGCATCTAAACTTAAGATTTCATCAATTGAAAAGTCGGATAAGTCAGTACCTGCTTTTAACATGTCTAAACCATATGATTCATAGTCAACATCTGCAATTTTTGCAAGTTCCTCAACTGCTTTAATATCATCATCTGTAGTTGTAGGAGATTTTAGAAGTAAAGTATCAGAAATAATTGCAGATAACATTAAAGAAGCGATTTCTTTTGAAATTTCAACATTATTTTCATTATACAACTTGTATAAAATAGTTTCACTACAACCTACAGGTTCCGCTCTATAGAATAAAGGATAAGAAGTTTCTAAAGAGATTTTATGATGATCCACTACCTTTAAAATATTAAGATTTTCTAAATTTTCAACAGACTCAGAGGGACTGTTATGATCTACCAAAATTACATCTGAACCGTCTTCAATAGAGTCGATTAATTTAGGTGCATCTATATTAAAATAATCTAAAACATATTGAGTTTCCTTGTTTAAGTTTCCTAATCTACAAGATACTGCATCTTCATTACCTAGTTCATGTTCTAAATTAGCCATTACTAAACTTGAAGTAATTGAATCAGTATCCGGATTTTTATGTCCAAAAATATAAGTTTCTGCCATAATATCATAACATTAAATTTTTTAAAAATAAAATTCGTATAATAAATAAAAATTATATTATTATGTCTTATATTTATTTAGATACTAATTATTAAGTTTTAGTATAAATGATTACAAGACGAATAATGATTTTTAATTTTTTATTAGAATTAAAAAATAATAGTTATAAAAACAGATGAATATAAAAACAAAAATAAAAATAAAGTAAAAAGAAATGGAATTAATCAATATAATATACCCTATTATCTTTTCTTGGTGCTGCCTCGGGAATATCCTCATCAATATAACCTATAACACAGTGACCAATACCTTCATAATCACCGTCTATACCTAAATCTTTTAATACTTTCTTATATTCATCCATTTCAAATTCTTCTTTTGCCCTATGAATCCAGATGCTACCATAACCTAAACCGGAAGCTGCAAGAAGTAGATTTTCCATTACCACACTACCGTCATAAACATGAGTATGTGTAGATTTATCAGCAAGGACAATTAATACAACAGGACCATTATAGAATGGATCTAAATCCTCAGGAAATCCTCCGATTTTACGATTAACTGTAGCCAATTTATCCCTAAATTCCTTATTTGTAACGGCAATTATTATTGGAGACTGTAGGCCCCTACCACTAGGTGCATATAAACCTGCTTTAATAATCTTATCAATATCTTCTTTTGGAACCATATCAGATTTAAATTTACGAATACTACGACGATTCATTATTTCATCAATTAAATCACTCATAAAATCACCTGTTAAATATATCATTAACAATAATCAATCTTTTAAAGACTTTTGAAAAATATAGTTAATTATCTATTTAATTATAATTAGTTTAGAATAAATAAATTTAATGTAAAAAAAACTCCCTTAAATATGGAAAAATTAATAGAAATATGAAAACAAGTATCTAAAACAAAATAGAAAATATTAATATAAATATAACCAATTAATGAAAATCATGATATTAGTGATAATATGAGAAGAAAAAATAGAGAAGTTAAAGACCTGAAGACAATTATTGAAATTATTGGCAGAGCAACAACTGTAAGATTAGGTATTAATGATAAAGAATACCCCTATATTGTTCCCCTTTCTTTTGGATATGAACTTGACGGTGAAGACATTATTATTTACTTCCATGGTGCAAAAAAAGGTTATAAAAATGATTTAATGAGGAAAAACAATAAAGTTTTTGTTGAATTAGATAACTTCATAGAATATCAACTAGGTAATAATGATCCCACTACAATCTACCAGTCAGTTATGGCACAGGGAAAAGTTGAAATTATTGAAGATTTTGATACCAAGGTCAAAGCACTTCAACTATTGTTAGACCATTGCAATCTAGGTAAACTTAACGAAAGCGAACAATACATAAATGCAACTAATGTTGGTAAAATAAAACTTGAAAATATAACTTGTAAAACAAATGATAAAAATATTCTAAAAAACTAATTTATAAAAATTTTACAAAAACACAATAAAAAATCATTAATATATGAAAATGTATAAGTTTTAAAAAAATCAATTCAAAAAATTTTAATATTATTAAAAATATATACTAATAAAATACAAAAAAATTTTTAATTAAACGATATAACAGTATTTTATAAAAAAAATTATACAGTTATGTATTAAATCAATGATGATTAAAATGATATTAAATGATAAAGTAAACGAAAAACTGTTTAAAAGTTTGACAGAACTTCTTATTGAAAAGCCTTATGAAAAGATTAAAGTTATAGATATTTGTAAAAATGCCAATATACCTAGAAGTACCTTTTATTACCACTTTAATGATAAAAATGAGTTATTACAATTCGGAATTAAAAAAATATCCGGTGAAATTACCACCGAAGTAATGGAAATTGAAGCGGATAACTTTCCAGATTATGCCGATCAATTAAAAAATATAAGTTTAAACTATTTGAAGGAATATGAGGATGTATACTCTGCCCTTGCAAAAAATGATAAGGAAATTGTAAGTCTTAAAATTATCTGTAATATGATAAAAGAGGACATAAAAGAAAAAATCCACAATGAATATACTGATAATGGCTCTGACATATCTATTGACTTTACAATAGAGTTTATAATTGGAGGATATGAAAACTTAGCTAGATACTGGTTTAAAAATAATGACAGATATTCTTTAGATGATGTTAAAAACACCCTTCTAGTTTCAAAGCCATTTCTTGTAAGGATAATTAAAGAAAATTTGAAAGAAAAAAATGAAAAGAATAGTAATTAAAATAAAAATACCATCAAACACATTATAAAACAATCCAAATAAAAAAAAAATACCATCAAATACTTTAATAAATTAACTTAAATTTTAAAAATTTAAAAAAAGGTAAATAGAATTACCTTAAAAAAGAAATTTAATATTTGTAGAATCCTTCACCTGCATTAACACCAGTTTTACCGGCATCAATCTTTTCTTTTAGATTAGCAGCTATTTTGCCTGGAACAGTTTCAGGATCTTTAGCCTCAGGATTCATAATTACAATATTATATGCAGTAACTAATCCCACCACATCTAAAATTTGGAATGGTCCTGATGGTGCACCGGTTGCAAGTTTCCAAGTTAAATCAATTGTTTCAGGATCAGACACTCCTTTTGCCCATAATGCCTCGGCAGCAGATAAGAATGGTACAAGTAATGAGTTAAGAATATAACCTGGTTGTTCCTTTAATACCTTAAGTGGTACCATACCAATTTCTTTAGCAAATTCCACTACCTGATCAAAGTATTTCTGCTCGGTTTTTGGTTGAGCCATAATCTCTGCAGTATTATTCTTCCATATTTCATTAGCAAAGTGCAATGCTAAGTATTTATTAGGCCTACCAGTATAATCCGCAAATTGACTTGGAAGTAAAGTTGAAGAGTTAGTAACAATAACAGTTTTTTCAGGAACATATTTAGCAAAATTTTGATACAAATCAATTTTTTGCTCCGGATCTTCCGCTATAGCTTCAATGATTAAATCTGCATCTTTAACAGCCTCTTCATGACTAGTTGTCAAGGTTAATCCCTCATATGCAGAAATAGCATTTTCCTTTAATTGATCAATTTCCTCATCTGTTAATTCCTCTTTATATGTAAAACCTCTGCAATAAGCATCGGGATTAGTTTTCATAGCTTCCAATGTTTCAAGATAAATATTCTTCAATCTTTCAAGTTTAGGTTTTGCTCTTTCAATAGAACCTTCACTTCTTAACCAAATTGTAACATTAAAACCCTTAAAAGCAGTTTGATATGCAATTTGGCTTCCTAAAACTCCGCTACCTGCTACAGTAACATTTTTAAATGCCATCTTTTTAACCTCCTTTTAAAATGTTGTAAAGTGTTTGAAATCTTAATATAAATCAATTTTCAACACTGAACATATTAAAATTAATTAATAATATAAACTTATCCCATATTTATAATTTTTTATATGATTTTTATAAAAAGAAGATTAAATAATACAAAATAATTAGAAATAATTAAAAAATATACATAAATAACTAAACTATTATAAAAAATATACAATCATATATTTTAAATTAAAATAAAATAAAACTGTTTAAATAAAAAACAATACAAAAAGTCAGAAAAAAAAGCATATATTTTTTATAAAAAAAGACATTTTAAACATGGTCTAATTTTTTAAAGATTCTTAAATTTAAAAAAATGAACTCCAATTAAGTTATATTTCAAATAAAATACTTAACTCTAGAAGTGGAAAATAAGAAAGAAATAGAGATTTAAAATCCCTATTTAAAAAGTGTTTAAAGATCAAAGTCCAAAGAATAGATAGAAAACAAATATAATTGCCAATATCCAGACAGACCAATGTAGCTCTTTAGCTTTACCTGAAGCAATACTAGTAACAGCATAAGTTACAAATCCAAATGCAATACCTAAGGTAATTGATGAGGTTAAAACCATCATTAAAATAGTTGCAAATGTGGATGAGATTGTAACCAAATTACTCCAGTCAATATCCTTAAGTTGAGCCATCATCAATATTCCAACTACAACCAAACAGGATGTGGTAACTGGTGAGGTAAATAATGATAGGATTGCAGGTGCAAAGAACATTGCAATTAAAAAGAAAATTCCAGTAAATATTGCAGTTAAACCGGTTCTACCACCTAAACCTATACCAGTTGCACTTTCCACATAAGCAGTAACAGGACTTGATCCTAAAACAGTACCTATTAATCCCCCAACGGAATCTCCAATAAATGCTTTATCAATTCCTTCAAGTTCACCATTTTCATCTTTTGAAAAACCTGCCTGATTACCTAAACCAACTAATGTTCCTGTAGCGTCAAAGAAGTTAACTAATAAAAATGAGAATATCACCATTATTATATTAATTACCTGTGAGGAGAACAATTCACCAAAACCTGAAAGGAATCCTCCTATCAAGGAATAATCAAAATCAACAGAAACCACTTGATGAGGAACTGCAGGCATTAAAGTAGGAGTATTTGCTCCAAAACCTAACAAGGTAAAGATCACACCAATAATTGATGTTATAATTAAACCTACAAATACAGCTGCCGGAATTTTTCTAACATATAAAATTAAAGTAATAGCTATACCAATTAATGCTAAAAGAGGAACAGCACCAGTTAAATTACCTAAAGCAATAATGTTTGCTTGATTTGCAACCACAATTCCTGAATTCTTTAAACCTACAACAGCTATAAAAAATCCTATTCCCGCACCAATAGCTAATTTCAAGTCATTTGGTATAGCATGTAAAATAGATTCCCTTAAACCTGAAATAGTAATTAAAAAGAAAAGTATAGAAGCTATAAATATAGCAGCTAAACCTGCCTGCCATGAATAACCCATACTAATTATAACAGTATAAGTTAACAAAGCATTCAAACCCATACCAGGAGCAAGACCAATCGGATAATTAGATATTAATCCCATTACTATACAAGCAATACCTGCTGCAAGGGCAGAGGAAAAGAAAATAGCTGTAGCCGGCATACCACCTTCAGACAACATAGTGGGATTTACACCTAAAATATAAGACATAGCTAGAAATGTTGTAAGCCCGGCTAAAAATTCAGTTTTAATGTCCGTATTTCTTAATTTCATTTTAAAATAATCATTTTCCATATAAACACCTAAAATAAAGCTTAAAAACCCAATAATCATGGAAAATAAAATATATAAAAATAGTATTATTTTATATAATAATATTAAAACTCCTTATTCAATTAAAATCTTTAAGCCCTATAAGAGTATATATAACATTAAAAGATTATAAATTTTCTTAAAAATGTTTAATATTAGACTAAAAAATAATAAAAAATGAATGTTTAAATATAAAACTCCAATATCCTTTTAAAAAGATAAAAATATACAAAGTAATATAAAACAATTGAAATATTGATTTAAATAGAAAAAAACCAAAGGTTTTTTAAAAAATTTAAATAATAATTAAATAATTATAATTATAGTTCTTTACCAAAAGTTTATACCTAATGAATTATAAAGATATGTTCATGGAAAAATTTAATAATAAAATTGAAAAACATTTGGAACTTTCAGAAATTGCAGATATGCTGAAAGAG